>CESL01048199.1_pt1 | contig 37930 bp, 44 predicted proteins | sample 531221 | NCBI WGS metagenome assembly CESL01 (sample SAMEA2622197, study PRJEB7988) | marine metagenome | biome: marine biome (ENVO:00000447); feature: mesopelagic zone (ENVO:00000213) & marine oxygen minimum zone (ENVO:01000065); material: "saline water (ENVO:00002010), including plankton...
GCCAAAAGAATCCTTGACATACCAAAAATTGGACATAGTGGAACATTAGATCCACAGGTTTCTGGCGTATTACCATTAGGCTTAGGTGAGGGAACAAAAACACTCGGTGTTTTACTACTCGGTCCAAAAGAGTACTATGCATTAGGTAGATTACACTCATTACCATCTAAGGAAAAATTAGAACAGACATTAGAACTGTTTAGAGGAGAAATTTTTCAAAAACCACCTCAACGTTCTGCAGTTGTAAGACAAACAAGAACTAGAACTATTTATGAATTAGAATTATTAGAACAGAAAGAAAGATTAATTCTTTTACGAGTTTTATGTGAAGCAGGAACCTACATAAGAAAATTGTATTATGATATGGGCGAAATTCTGGGTCAAGGTGGATCAATGATTGAATTAAGGCGTTCAAGAGTACATCAATTTTCTGAGGATAATCTAGTCACTATGCACCAACTTGCTGATGCATATGCAGTTTGGAAAGAAAGTGGAGATAGTAGTAAATTGTTGAAAATGATTCTTCCGATAGAATATGCCTTGAGTGAGATAAAATCAGTCGTGATCAGAGATTCTGCTATTGATTCTTTATGTCATGGTGCACAACTTGCCATACCAGGCATTCTAGAAATTTCTCCTGGATTAAATCAAGGAGACCTTACTGCAGTATATTCACAAAAAGGTGAGATCGTTGCATTAGCCGAGTCACTACTATCTGAAACTGAAATTAAGGATCTGACAAAAGGATATGCATTTCAAACAAAAAGAATAATCATGAAACCAAATACATACCCAAAAAGCTGGAGAACAGCTCCAACCATAAAAGAGTAAGAAAAATTATGTTTCCTAAAGGATTGGTTTTAGCTGTATCAGTCGGTGTAATTGCTGGTCCAGTTTTCGGAATTTTATTTTTTGATATAGGAACACAAGAGCAATTAGTGTATGTTGATGGTACATCGCTATCAATAGTCACAGAAAAAATTAATTTTGAACTTGGAGAAGAAATTATAATAAAAATTATCAATTCAGGTACTAACGAATTAAAATTTTCTGATACATCTTATGGTCTTGTGATAAAACAATTAGATAGTATTCCTGTCTATATACCATCGTCTACCCAAGAAATGTCAAAACTGCAATCTCATGAGGAAATTATTTTTTCATGGAATCAGTTAAAAAATGATAGTAGTTCAATATTGGAAGGTACGTATAAAATTACAGTAAAGGCTGATACGATTGATAATAAAACCATAGAGAAAATTGTCACGATAAATATTTTCAAATAATACATTTCTAATGCATTTTTATAATGATATTCTAGTTGTAATTTGGCGAAAGCTAATGCCGGGGTCGCCTAGCCTGGTAGGGCGCGCGCCTGGAAATTACGATAACCACAAAGCGCGTTCTCGCAAGGGATCGAGAGTTCAAATCTCTCTCCCGGCGCCATTACATAATAATAATGAAAGCGCATTAAAATTATGAAAAAATATGATATTGCAATAATAGGTGGAGGAGTTTTAGGTAACACGATATCCTATTGGCTTTCTAATTTGTATGATCTGAAAATATGTGTCATTGACAAAGAACATGATGTGGCAATACATGCAAGTACACGTAATAGCGGTGTTATTCATTATCCATTTTACCTAAATTCTAAATTAAAGAAGAATTTTGCAAGGGCCGCCTTTCTATCACATGGTATGTGGAAAGTATTAGCTGCAGAAAAGAAAATTCCATGGGTTCAGGGTGGAACAATTGAAATTGCATTAGATGAACATCAGCATAAAATTCTTGAAAAATATATGATTTGGGGCAAAGAAAATGGATTGACCGAAGAAGAAATTTCAATTCTTGATCATAATCAAGTGAAACAAAAAGAGCCAAATGTAGATTGTTATTCTGGACTTTACTGTACAAAAGAAGGTTCTACAAACTATGGCCTTCTAACACATGCAGTAAAAGAATTATCTAAGAATAACGGTGTAGATTTTTTGTTCAAACGTAATGTCAATAATATTATAGAATCATCTGATCAAAATGAAATTATCTTTTCAGATAAATCGTCAGTAACAACAAAGTTTACCATTAATTGTTCTGGGGGTAATTCACTTGATATTGCAAAAAAATTTGGATTGCTAAATCATTATTCAGATTTACACTTTCGTGGAGAATATTGGGTTGCTAGTTCCGATACTGCAGATCTGGTTAAAACTAATATCTATACGGTTCCTCGATATACAGAATTCCCATTTCTAGATCCACACTGGATCAAAAGGGCAAACGGTGAAACTGAGATTGGTCCAAACGCAGTACCAGTAGACTCACCAGAATCATATGATAGTCTTATCAAAGATATTCCTACTGCACTTTCAAAAATTACAGATATTCTGACTGGAAGTGCAAAGAAGTTACTCATGAAACCAGAATTCATCTCATTGGTGTATAAGGAATTTCATAGTTCAATCTCTAAATCAGCAATGGTTGAAAGAGTAAAGAAATTCATTCCAAGAGTTAGAGCAGAGAACTTTCCAAGGCGTGGTACGTCTGGCATAAGGACACCAGTAATTTCACCAGAGGGAGATTTTGTTTCTGACATGATAGAAATTTTTGGTAAAAATTCATTTCATATTGTTAATTATAACACACCAGGCGCAACTGGCGCTCCAGCATATTCAGCGTTTGTAATAAAGAAATTACAGGAACATGAAATCTTAGATGGACCTCCAAAAATGCAAAATTCTATTTGGAATTTCGAGGATATAATAGAACAAATTTAATACATCTCAATAAAAGAAAAATCGTGCTTCCTGAGAGATGTTCAGTTAAACAAAACAAAAAAGATTGTGTAAATCCACCTGAATATGTTATTGAAGTTATTCATGGTGATGATACATACATGGTAGGAATTACCTGTCAGGCACACAAGAATATTGTTTCTACCAAAATCTTGGAATTACAGACTATTGGTAAGATTCCAACAGGTAAATTACAATTTGAAAAATTAAAATCAGTTGGAACCGATTGTGTGAGAATTGATCCTGACGAACTGATCCAGTTAGATTAGCTATACTGAATAAACCAATTTTTTATTACTTAATCCAAGTATTAGATTTTTTACCGTTATTTCTGCCATCGTGCGTCTTGTTTCACTTGTGGAGCTACCAATATGTGGAACTAGAACTACATTTTTCAGTTTAACTAACTCATTAGATTTACCAATAGGTTCATCTTCAAAAACATCTAATGCAGCACCTTGAATTTTCTTTAATTGTAATGCTTTCAACAAATCTTTTTGGTTTACAATTTTTCCTCGTGATGTATTAATTAGGAATGATGTTTTTTTCATTTTCCTTAGCAACGTAGAGTTAATCATGTGATGTGTGTTTTTTGAATATGGAACATGTACTGTGATAACATCACTTTTTTTAAATAATTCATTTAATGAAACATATTTTGCTTTACCTGATTTTGCTATAGTTTTTCTGTTGTGATACAGAATATTCATTCCTAGACACGATGCCTTTTTTGCGACAATTTTACCAATTCTACCCATTCCTAAAATTCCTAGTGTTTTATCTGAAATTTCTGTACCAACATAATCAAATGGCCCAAAAATTTCGGTCCATTTTCCTTTTCGTATAATATAGTCTCCTTCAGTTATGCGTCTTAAAAGATCCATCATCAAACCAATTGTCAATTCAGCTGTTGCATTGGTTAAAACTTCTGGTGTATACCCAATACTGATTTTCTTTTTTTTTGCATAATTAACATCAATGTGATCAAATCCAACGCTGTATGTACTAATTGTTTTTAGTTTATTTGCAGAATCTATAACTTCTTTGTCAATTGCATCATATGGGAAACATATCAAACCATCTTTATCCTTAATTTCTTCTAAAATTTTTTGCTTTGGCATTGGGATTTTTCCAGAATGGATAGTTATCTCACATCTTTCTCTTAATTCTGTTAGGGCGAAGTCATGTAAACGTCTTGTTAATAATACTTTAAATTTTCTTTTCATTTTAAACATCTGAGTATGTTAAACCATTTATAATATTTCATTGTAGTAATTTCATGCCTTCAGAACAGACTGATGATGAGGAATTTTTGAAATGTACCGATTGTAAAAATCCAATTGAAAAATGTACATGTGTTTGTCCTTATTGTGGTGAACGTGATAAATGTGAATGTGTCTTATTTGATGCAGCTACTGGAGGTTAAGAAATCATGAATAATGAATTAACATGGATGATAGGTGGACCGCAAGGCAGTGGTGTGGAAACTGCCGCAAATATTTTCTCTCAGGTCTTCTCAAAGATGGGATACCATGTATTTGGTAAGCGAGAATATTATTCTAATATCAAAGGCGAACATAGCTACTTTGCAGTAAGAGTTTCTGAAAAGAAGATTCATTCTAGTATTAATGGTACTAATATTTTAGTTGCATTTGATGCTGAAACAATATTTCGACATGCAGATGATGTTTTGAAAGACGGTGTAATCATTTATGATTCTGCTATTGAAAAATCTAGAATTAAAGATGTTTTTACATTAGATAATGACTTTAAACAAAGATTACTAGAAATGTTAAGATCCAAAAATAAACAAGATTCTGTAAAAGATATGCTTGATTTAGCCTCAGAAAATGGGGTTAAAACATATTCTGTTTCATTTAGAGATACCTTATCTGAAATTTCAGATCAACTGAATAATCCTAGATTGAAAGGAATGGTTCGAATGTCGAATACCTTGGGGGTCTCATTTTCTCTTGGTATGTTAAAATCTCCAACACAAATGATTCATAATGCAATAGAATTAATTTTTTCAAAAAAGAAAGCAGTTGCAGAACTTAACAAACAAGTAGCAACTTTTGCATATAACTATGCATCTGCAAAATTTACAGACGTTGATCTCTTATTTGAAACAAGAGAAGTAGAACCTAATACTATGCTTGTACAAGGTCACTATGGAACATCTCTAGGTAAAATGGTTGCTGGTTGTAGGTTTCAATCATATTATCCTATTACTCCTGCTACTGACGAAAGTGATTTTTTAGAACGAAATGAAATTTTAGAAATTAATGGTGACAGACCAGGTTCAACTTTAGTTGTTCAAACAGAAGATGAAATATCTGCAATCGGCATGGCTATAGGTTCATCTCTTACTGGTACACGTTCAGCTACCTGTACATCAGGTCCAGGATTTTCATTGATGGCAGAATCATTGGGTTGGGCTGGTATTAATGAGGTACCACTTGTGATTACACTTTACCAAAGAAGTGGTCCATCAACCGGATTACCTACCAGGCATGGTCAAGATGATTTATTATTTGCAATACATGCAGGTCATGGTGAATTTCCTAGGATAGTTTATGCATCTGGGGATGTAGAAGAAAGTTTCTATGACACGATTAACTGCTTTAACTATACAGATGTTTTTCAAGTTCCAGTTATACATATGATGGATAAATTCATTGCTAGTTCTGTTACAACATGTAAAAGATTTCAATCTGATAAAATTGAGATTGACAGAGGTAAGTTACTTGAAAAAATCGAGTCACCAAATTATCTAAGATTTGCACATACAACTGATGGGATATCACCTAGATCTAAAATTGGTTTAGAAAATGGAATATTCTGGAATACTGGAGATGAGAGTGACATGCAGGGTCATATATCAGAGGATCCAGTAAATCGAGTCGAAATGATGGATAAAAGACTACAGCGATTTACTCAAATCCTTGAAAATATTCCTAAAGATGAACAAATACTGTCACATTCTACAGGTGAAATTTGTGTGATTTCATGGGGTTCAACTAAAGGTCCAATTATAGATGCAATTGAAATGTTAAAGAATGAAGGAATCGATATTGGATTCGTTCAAATAAAACTTTTACATCCATTTCCAAAAGAAACATTAGAAACATTACTAAAAGATTGTAAAACTTTGATTAACATAGAGGCAAATCAGACAGCTCAATTAGGTTCTCTAATAAGACAAAATTTACTCAAAGAACCAGACTATTATGTACTGAAATATACTGGAAGAGCAATGACGTGTGACGAAATTTATAATTCACTAAAAAAAATTGTTACAAATAAAGCAGAAAAAATGGAGGTGTTAACATATGGCGCTTAAACTAGGAGATTTTAAAACTGATGTTCATAATGACTGGTGTCCTGGATGTGGTGATTTTGGAATAGTTAACGCAGTACAAATGGCTCTCGCAGAAATGCAGATACCACGTCATAAATCAGCTATTTTCTCTGGCATTGGCTGTTCAGGAAAGACATCACACTTCATCAATGTGTTTGGTGTACATACATTACATGGTCGTGTTCTGACATTTGCACAAGGAGCAAAAGTTTCTAATCCAGAATTAGAAATCATTGCAGTTGGTGGAGATGGAGATGGTTTAGGAATAGGTGCAGGACATTTTGTTGCCGCAGGAAGACGTAATGTTGATATGACATACATAATATTTGATAATGCAGTTTATGGTCTAACGAAAGGTCAAGCATCTCCAACACTCAAACTAGGTGAGCAAACAAAATCACTGCCAACACCAAATTCAAATTATAATGTTAATCCAATCGCACTTGCGATATCAAGTGGTTTTACATTTGTTGCAAGAGGATATTCATATGATGTAAGACATCTAAAGGATCTAATTATTGCAGCGGTTAAGCATAAAGGACTTGCATTTCTTGATGTGCTACAACCATGTCCAACATATAATGATATTAATACACGTGATTGGTTTAGTGGTGAAGATAGGATTGATGAAGCAACAAACAAACCAATGCCACGTATATACAAATTAGAAGACACCGAATATGATCCTGTTGTGCATTTTAATGACGATATTGAATTAAATGAGAAACGCACACAGGCAATGGTAAAATCACTTGAATGGGACACTAAAATTCCCACAGGAATTTTCTACAAAAATGAGTTGATTACTCCATTTACACGAAGAATAATAGATAAAATTCCAAATTATGTAGAAAATCCATCAGCATTACAAACTATTTCTCATAATGGTAAATCTATAACAAATATTGATAAAATTTTAGACTCTTTGCAAGTTTAGGATAAATAAAAAATGATTATTAGACAGTTTTTGTAAAGTGATTATACAATTGAATGTAACAGATGTTAACAAAATATTTCGAAAATCTATAATCAACGAGTTCTTCATAAACGAATTGATGAGCCTTGATTTTAAAAAATCTGGAATACAACATCCTTCAATCTCTGAAGATGGTTTAATGCAATCACACCTTCTACACATATTTTTTGATATTGAAACTGGTTCTGACTATCCAGATGGTGATGAATGGTTTATTGCTGAATTCTTATTCCCATACGATATGAAATTTCCTGACAGTCTAAAAGGAACTGATTATTTTACCACAATTTCTGTTGATGAAAGAAAAAATTTTTGGCATCATAGAGAATTAGTGCGTTACAAGTATGGTAAATCAAAGAAACTTACAGAATCTTTAGACTTTATTGAACAGAAATATAAAGAACTTCATGAATTACTTGAACCACTAGAAAAAGACATTAAATAATTACTTTCCAACCATTCTCTGAATTTACAAATTTTTCTTTATTTGCAATTGCATGATTTATTTTCCATCTGACAGAATCTTTGTCAAACTCATATACGATTTCAGTGGTTTTAGGAGGAAGTTTTTCAGGATCAAGATGATATGGCAATAATTCAACTACAAAATCTATTTTTTCAACTGCAGTTCTAAACCATTGACCTTCATCAGATTCAACTAAAAATCTAGTTTTTGGCTCCCCAGAAAAACTTAGATCAATTTTGATTGCTTTTCCATCACCACGACGTCTTTTCATTTCTTTGAAAATTCCTTTTAATCTATCCCATTCTTTGTATTCAAACCATTTGAAAAATTCATCATTAAACGCATAAGGGAATGGAATCTCAATAAAACTAACAAATTTATCAACAAAATCATTTTCTTGTTCATCATATTCAACAAAAAATTTTTTATCCAAAATACTGGTAATTACGTTAACTTCCCATGGTGAAATGCCATAATGTTTCAGTATAATTTTTTGGGGAACTTCAGACATTATATTATGAGATGAAAATTTACTATTAAAGATTCAAAGTGTGTGCAGATACTTCCACAAATACATCAAACCAACAGTACTTATCATAAACAGCATTGGTTTCCAGGCAAAAACTGGAATATCTGGAGTGGTAATTTTTATTTTATAGTTTTCATAAATTGTATGAATATATTTACTGATTCTGTTATTCCAGACCTTATAATCAATTTCATATTTTTTCAGAATAGATTCAATTTCATAAACAACTGGCGTACGTTGACTGAACAAGTGTTGTAGATAATCTCTTGATATCTCAACTTCTGCTTGAATAGCAACCATGCCTTTTTTGATATCAAATAGTCGTATGTGCATTTCCCATGGTTTTGCTAGTTTTAATGATAGACCATCACCAATCTGAAAAGGTTGTTTATGCTCAAATTTTACCCTCCTAGCACCTTCTTGTGCAAATATTTTTTGTATTTTTTCTATATTTTCTTTTACCACCAAATGTAATTCTTCAACACCAGATTTTTTGTCAACATGAATTTTTTGTTTAATACCATCTACCAGTGATACTGTTTTTGGATATTTAGTAACATAGTTCATTTTAATTGATTTCAAAAAACCTTCTATTTAAAATCAATTAATTACGTGGGTCTGAAAAACCTCTAACATAAACACATTGTTCATGTGAAATTGTCATTTCCTTATGAGAAATAGTTCTGCTGGTCAAATTACATTCGGAGTCTTTGATTATTGCTATAGGCTGTGATTCTGAACCTTCACCCATCTTATGATTTGCAATAGAAGCAAGATTATCAGCAGTTGCTTGAAATGTCACCTTTAATGGGTTTCCGTCAAGATCTTGTTTACCACGTAAATCATTGACCGGCTCAAATCCTGCACAAGCAATGGCAACTCCAACAGTTCCAACTCTGGCAGGCATTAGTCTACTGTCCACAATAATTATTCCAACATGAATATTATATTCAAAGAAAATTTTTCTTTTTATATTTTCAGCAACTTGATATGGATTTTCTGGATATAAAATTAATTTTGTTCCATCGGCATTAGATTTATCAATTCCAGCGTTTGGTGCTAAAATGCTATCTGATGATGTAATTACAAATCCTGAAACACCACCAAATATCTCATCCGATTCTCTTAATATCACCTCTGCAAATTTTGGTTTTATCTTGAATTTTTCTGAAATATAATTAGATTGTTCGGAGGTGACTATGTTAGTAGTATCTATAATCCGTCCCTGTGAATTTGAGACATATTTACTTGAAATTACTATAACATCGCCATTTTTTAATAAAATTTTATTTTCTGAAAGAACACCAATTATTTCATCAAATAAAACAAAATTCCCATTTTGCCGTTTTGCCTTAAGAGGTATTACCGTTAATGACATAATTTCGATACTGACTAATCTCTAATTATTGTTCTGAAAAGCTTTTAATCTCAATAATTGGCATTGTCGTTCATGAACATAACAGAAAAAATACTTGCACGTGCATCAGGTCAAAACACTGTTGCGCCAGATGATGTAATATTTGCACAAGTAGACAAAGTTATGATACATGATGTCTCTGGACCAGGTGTCATTAAGGTATTTGATAAGTTAAAAAATCAAGGTGTTGATACATCAAAGTTGTATGATCCATCAAAAGTTTGGGTTGCAGAGGACCATTTTGTTCCTACCGCAGAAAAAATCTCTGCAGAGAATATCATAAAATTATCAGAATTTACACATCAATATGGAATAAAGAAACATTTCAAATATGGAATGGGTCAATATGGAATTTGTCATACACTTTCACATGAAGAGGCGCTAGTACTACCAGGAGAACTCTACGTAGGTGGTGATTCACATACAAATACTACAGGCGGATTGGGTGCATTTGCATGTGGTCTAGGTCATACAGATATTGCATATGTATTACTAAATGGCGAAATATGGTTTAAGGTACCTGAAACTTTCTATTTCAAACTAAATGGTAAGATGCCAGAACATGTTATGGCTAAAGATTTTATTTTGAAGATTATTGGTGATATTGGTACCGACGGTGGTGCTTACAGTACTATGCAATTTGGTGGAAATGGAATTGATGAGATGTCAATTGAGAGTAGATTGACATTAACAAATATGACTACTGAAGCTGGTGCCAAAAATGGAATAATTGAAGCAGATCAGAAAACTATAGATTATTTACAACAACGTGGTGCAAAGAATGTGAACCAAATAAAATCAGATGATGATGCAGAATATGCAAAAGTTTTTGAATATGAGGCATCTGAAATTGAGCCAGTTGTAGCAAAACCATATTCTCCTGAAAATATAACGCAAGTTAGAGATATTTCATCAGTTGAATTAGACAAAGCATACATTGGTTCTTGTACTGGTGCAAAATATGAAGATCTTTTAGCCGCTGCAAAAATTCTCAAAGGTAAGAAAGTGAAAATCAGAACAGAAGTACTACCTGCTGCAATATCAATATACAAGAGAGCCATGCAGGATGGATTATTACAAATATTCATAGATGCAGGTGCAATGGTTGGTCCACCTACATGTGGTGCGTGTTGTGGTGCACATATGGGTGTTTTAGCAAAAGATGAAATCTGTATTAGTACAACCAATAGGAATTTTCCTGGACGTATGGGACATATTGATTCTCAAACTTATCTTGCATCACCATTAGTTGCAGCTGCATCTGCAGTGACAGGTAAAATCACTGATCCGAGGGATTTGAATTGAAAGGCAGTGTAATAAAATATGAAAGAGATAACATTGACACTGATGTAATTATTCCAGGTACATACCTCAAAATCCATGATTACAATGAATTAGCCAAACATGCTATGGAAGGATTAGATCCTGAGTTTCATTCAAAGGTTAAGGATGGTGATTTTCTTCTAGCTGGAAAGAATTTTGGATGTGGCTCATCAAGAGAACACGCTCCAATTGCCCTTTCTACATGTGGTATTAAAGCAGTAATAGCGGTTTCATTTGCACGAATTTTCTACAGAAATTCAGTTGATGGAGCATTTCTTTTACCAATTGAAATTGATGAAAAAACATATCAAACTATTTCAAATAATGATGAATTAGAAATAGACGTAGAAAAAAATGAGATAAAAAATATTTCAAAAAATGAAACATATTCAATGAAACCATTTTCAAAAATAATTGCAAAAATAATTTCTGCAGGTGGTTTGTTCAACTATAAAAAGTGATTATTAACAATGTCTGAAACATTATTTGAAAAAATCTGGAACTCACATCTTGTCAAAGAAAAAGAAAATGAAGCATCATTAATCTACATTGATAGGCATTTAATTCATGAAGTCACATCACCACAGGCATTTGATGGATTACGTTCCAGTAATAGAAAAGTAAGAAGATCTGATCTTACAATTGCTACAGTTGATCATAATATACCAACCACAGATAGATCATTGCCAATATTGGATGAAACCTCATCTATACAAATTCAAACATTAGAAAAAAATTGTCAAGATTTTGGAATTCAACTTTTTGGTAAGAATAGTAAAAATCAGGGAATTGTTCATGTAATTGGACCCCAACTTGGAATTACCTTACCTGGAACAACAATTGTTTGTGGAGATAGTCATACATCAACGCAAGGCGCATTTGGTGCATTTGCGTTTGGAATTGGAACAAGTGAAGTAGAACATGTCTTAGCAACTCAAACACTATGGCTTGAGAAACCAAAATCTTTTGAAATAATTGCTACTGGAAAGAGAAAAAATTCATTTGCAATTACTTCAAAAGATATCATACTTAGTATAATCCGTCAGATAGGAACTTCAGGAGGAGCAGGTCATGTATTGGAATACAGTGGAGACGCAATATCTGAATTATCAATGGAACAGAGAATGACAATTTGTAATATGTCCATTGAGGCAGGTTCAAGAGCAGGACTTATTGCCCCTGACGAAAAAACATTTGATTATTTGAATAAACGTGAATTCACACCAAATAATTATGATCAACTTGTTAGTGAGTGGAAAGAAAATTTACAAACTGATCCAAATACAAAGTTTGACAAGAGTTTTACAATCAATGTTGATCATATTGCTCCACAAGTAAGTTGGGGAACAAATCCTGCAATGGTTTGTGATATTACCGAAAATGTTCCATCCCCAGAAGAGTTTGGTAATGGTGATTCCGTAAAAATGTATGATGCAGAAAAAGCGTTAGCATACATGGATTTAGAACCAGGTATTCCTATGACAGAAATTCAATTAGATAGAGTATTCATAGGTTCTTGTACAAACTCTAGAATTGAAGATTTAGTTGATGCAGCACAGGTTGTTAAAGGAAAACATGTTTCTCCAAATTTGCATGCTATGATAGTACCAGGTTCACAAATGGTGAAATATGAAGCAGAGAAAATGGGTCTTGATAAAATTTTCAAAGATGCAAATTTTGAATGGAGAGAATCAGGATGCAGTATGTGTTTGGGAATGAACCCAGACATTTTGAATCCAGGTGAACGTTGTGCAAGTACTTCTAATAGAAATTTTGAAGGAAGACAAGGCACTGGAGGCCGCACTCATCTAGTTAGCCCTGTAATGGCAGCGGCCGCTGCAATTGAAGGACATTTTGTTGACATAAGAGAGTGGTACTAAAAATTGGAAAAATTTAAAAAAATTAGTAGTACTATTACACCTTTTGATAAGGCAAATGTAGACACGGATCAAATTGTTCCAAAGCAATTTTTGAAACTTGTTCAAAAGACTGGTTTTGGAAAATATCTTTTCTATAACTGGAGATTTGATGGTGATGGAAATCCAAAAAAAGATTTTATCTTAAATGAATCAAAATATGCAAATTCAAGAATTCTAGTCACAAATGAAAATTTTGGGTGTGGTTCTTCTCGTGAACATGCAGTTTGGGCTCTAAAAGATTATGGCTTTTCAGTTATTATTGCACCTTCTTTTGCTGATATCTTTTATAGTAATTGTTTCAAAAATGGTGTGCTTCCAATACAAATGAACAGAAATATAGTTGAGCGAATCTTTACTGATATATCTAATTTGGAAATCGATCTTGAAAATCAAATGATAATTGGCGATGGTTTACAAGAATACTTTGATATACAACCTGATAAAAAACGACGATTACTTGATGGATTAGATGATATTGCACTTACTTTGCAATCAGAAAATGAGATAACACTATTTGAGAAACAGACAAACATTCCATCAATATTTCAATAAAATTATAAAAATACAGAAAATTTTCTATCGGTACGATTTTTGTTTTCTTCTACGTGCACCTGAACCACCAAATTTCTTTGGTTCCTTTCTTCGTGCATCACCACTAATTAGATATTTGTCAAACTCCAGAATCGTATTTTTTAATTGCTGGCGGGTTGATTTATTGAAAGGATGATCTTTAGGCTCCTTTTTTGTTTTTGTCCACCCAATTATTGCTCTAGAGATCGCTGTTGCCGATGAATATGCTTGACCCATAAATCCACCACCTTTTACTCTAACTGAAATGTCAACTTTATCTCGGAATTCAGTGCCAATAACTTCCAATGGAGCAAGGATAACTTCTCTAGCAGTTTCTGGTGTAATAATTTCTACAGGTACATTGTTAATTCTAATTTTTCCAACTCCTTTAGTAATGTAGACATGTGCACTAGATGTTTTTCGTGATGCAAAATAGATTTCAGTTTTTGGAATCAAAAATTAGTTCCTCCAATATATCTACTTAGTTCAGCCATGGGTGTATAGTTTGAAGTCTCTCTGGTAATTTTTGATTTTTCAAATTGAATTTTTTCAAAAGCTTTTAGTTCTTTTGGTACCCCAATGTAGGTTCTTAATCTTGCAAGATCTGTTTTTTTTGAGGGTTTTTCTTTTGGCAACATACCTCTAATCATTCTTTTAATTATAGTATCTGGTCGTCTTGGATGAAAGGGTCCATGTCTTGGATGAATTATGCTTGCAATTTTTAGAAAATCCTTGTATTCACCGATTATACTCGACTTTTTACCACTAATCATAATTTTCTCACAGTTAACTATTGATACCCTATTTCCTTTTCGTAATAGTTTTGCAACATTTGAGCATACTCGTCCAGCGATAAGATTTGTACCATCAACTACTATTGGTTTACTAAGATCAATTACTTGTTGTTGTTTACTAGCCAATTATTTTTACCCCTTTACCACTTGGAAATCTTTGAATCATATCTGAAAATTGTAGAATTTCACCACCGGATTCTTTAATTTTTTTTGCAGCAGAATTTGAAATTGAAAATGAAGAAATCAATACTTTATGTGATAATTTTCCGGTTCCTAATATCTTCCCTGAGATAACAACTGCATTTCCATCATCTGTTAATTTATCAATTTTTTTTAGATTGATGGTTTTCTTGTTTGAATTTGATTTTAATGCATTTTTTGCAATTTTTGACCAAATAGGTGCTTCATTCTTTTTAGAAGCAGATTTCAATTCTTTTACTAATTGTACTAGATTATTTTCCATTAGTCAAAGCACCAAATTACCCAAATATAATGTCTATGAAGTTCTATTTTAAATCAGACAAGATTTTTTTGAATTCATTTAACCGTTTTGATAACTCTTCAACACTGGACAGAATAATATATTGTGGTTCAAGCGAACCGGTTGTTTCCACCGTCAAGATTCTTTCATCATCATTATTTGATTCTGTTAGAATGGAGACGTTAGCAGAATTCCATTTTGCATGTTCCGTACCTCTTCCAAGTCTTGCATACGTCTCAAGTTTTAATCTTTGACCAGGTGCAAGTGTGACTATAGGAATATTGTCTGAAATTGGTTTTACCACGTCATCTAGAGATTTTAATTCACCAGAAAGTACAGTTCTTGTTTCAGTAGCCTCTCCTGAATCAAGTGTAAACATCACCTTATCTGATTCATTGCCTTGCTCTACTGCAGAGAGTTCAGTTTTTAATGGAATTAGACCCAATCTGTGTGCAATTCCTTCATCAGCCATAATTGATGAATTTATCATCATATCTACTGTATCAATAGCATATATTGGAACTCCATTCAAACATATTCTTCGTAATGCATTTGCATATTGTAAAGGAATTCCCTTTAGTTTAACAGAGACTTTCTGCTCATTTTGTGATATAATATTTAATGACAAATCTTAATAAAAAATTTCCAAGTCCAAATAAATACCTTCTTGGAATTCATCAGAAATAAATACGAATTATTCTTTGATCAGTTGTAAAATGACCGATAAAGTCACTATAGTCAGATACACTTACAGCGGTGATAAATTTGAACTATTAGTAAAACCTGATCCAGCTTTTGATTATAAACTAGGAAAGATAACAGAAATATCAAAAGTCCTAATATCAGATGATGTCTACACTGATTCTGGTAAGGGTACACGTGCAACAAATGAAAAACTTGAGCAGATTTTCAAGACTACAGATTCGATCAAAATTGCAGAAACAATATTGAAAAAAGGCGTCCTAAATCTTACAACTGATCAAAGAAGAAAAATGATTTCAGAAAAGCGAAAACAGCTCGTGACGTTTATATCAAAAACATATGTTGATCCACGTTCACATTTACCACATCCCCCATTAAGAATTGAACAAGCAATGGATGATGGACGAATCTCGATTGATCCTTTCAAAAATGTTGATGAACAAGTAAAAGATATAGTTGAAAAATTAAGACCTATAATTCCCTTAAAATCTGAAAATACAGTTCTAGAGATTACAGTTCCAGCGCAATTTGTTGCACAATCATATACTGTTTTAAAATCTACTGGTACATTAAAAAAGGAAGATTGGCAACCAAACGGTTCACTAAAAGCAATACTAGAAATACCTGCAGCCGCAAGACCAAACGTGATAGATAGATTAGGTTCAATTACAAAGGGTACAGCTACAGTTGAGGTATCTAAATGAATAATGAAAAAAAGCGCCATGTTATTCCTGGTGAGGTTATAGTTTCTGGTCAGTATCGGGCTGAACAGAACACAGTCATGGAGGGTGATAAGGTTCTTGCGACTACTATTGGTCTTTCCGACGTGCATGACGGAAGTGTAAGAGTGATTCCTCTAACTGGAGGTTATTATCCAAAAGATGATGATTTAGTAATTGGTAAAATAATTTCTCACTCCGCTATGTCTTGGGAGGTTGATATCAATTCATGTTATTCTGGTATGTTGCCAGCAACCGATGTCTTTGGACGAGACTTCTCATCACACTCCGATGATCTTTCATCCAAATTAAGTAACGGTGATCTTATTGTCACAAGAATTGTTAACGCTGACAAAACACGTGACCCATTATTAACAATTTCAGGAAGAGAGTTGGGGAAGATTGATTCTGGAGAACTTGTGACTATATCTCCAAGTAAAGTTGCAAGGCTTATTGGTAAACGTGGTTCAATGATTCAGATGATTGAGGGTGGAACTAATGCGCAAATTACAATTGGTCAGAATGGATTAATTGTTATTTCTTGTGATGATACAGATGGATTATTAAAGGCCATAAAGGCGGTTGAGTTAGTCGAAGATAAGGCGCATGTTGCAAATTTGACAGACCAAATAAGTGAAATGTTAAAAATAAAAAGTGATTGAAATGGGTGGAAGAGATACAGATATTGTCCTATTAGATGAAAATGGAATTCGCTGTGATGGAAGAAAAATTAATGAGACAAGAAAAGTGAGTATCACTGCAGGTGTATTAAAAAACGCAAATGGTTCTGCATATATTGAATTTGGCGAAAACAAGATTCTGGTAGGTGTTTATGGTCCAAGAGATGTTCATCCAAAACATTTGTCCGATACCGACACAGGAATTTTACGCTGTAGATATCATATGACTCCATTTTCAGTAGGTGAAAGAAAAAATCCAGCACCTTCTAGAAGGGAAGTGGAAATTAGTAAGGTAATCAAGGAAGCACTAGAGCCTGCTGTCATATTAAAACAATTTCCAAGAACTGCAGTTGATGTTTACATGGAAATCTTACAAGCTGACGGAGGTACTAGATGTGCTGCACTTACGGGCGCATCCGTTGCATTGGCAGATGCTGGAATTCCTATGCGTGATTTAGTTGCAGGATGTGCTGCTGGAAAAGCTGCTGACACTGTTATACTTGATGTAAATAATGAAGAAGATCAAGCAGGACAAGCTGATCTGCCAATAGGTTATATGCCAAATCTTGAAAAAATAACTCTTTTACAGTTAGACGGAGTCTTAACACCTGATGAATACAAAAAATGTATTGAAATAGGAATCGATGGCTGCAAACAAGTTTATGAAATTCAAAAAAAGGCATTGCAGAATAAATATTTTTCAAAAGGTGACGATGACTAATGGGAAGTTCTAAAATTATTGATCAATTGAAAAAAAATCAAATTCTTGAGTTATTAAAAGAAGGAAAACGCATTGACGGTCGTGCATTAGATGAAGTGCGTGATCTTACCGTTGATGTTGGAGTAATACCTAAAGCTGAGGGTTCTGCAAGAGCACGATTAGGTGATACTGAAGTTGTAACAGGCGTCAAAATTCAACCTGAAAGACCATTTCCAGATACTGGTGATCAAGGAATGTTAATTTGTACCGCAGAGATTCTACCAATTGCTCATAACGATGTTGAGACTGGTCCACCAGGTCCTCCAGTTGTTGAGTTAGCAAGAGTAACTGATAGAGGAATTAGAGAAAGCAAAATGTTGGATATGAAACAATTAGTTTTAGAGAAAAATAAATCTGTCATAGGAATTTTTTGTGATAATGCTGTAACTGATCACGATGGAAATCTTTTTGATGCATGCTCTTATGCAACAACTGCTGCAATCAACTCATGTAAAATTCCAAAGTATGAAATGCAAGATGACGCACCTGTAAAAATTGAAAATGAATTTGATGCACCACCAATCTCAACTTTACCTGTTTCTGTAACAATGGCAAAAATTGGTGATTACATAATTGTTGATCCAAATTTTGATGAGTGGTCAATTATGGATGCACGTATAACAATTACCACAAATTCCGATGGAAATGTGGTTGCACTTCAAAAAGGTGGTCATGATGGATTCACACAGGAGGAACTTATCAAATGTGCAGAAATCTCTGTTAGAGTTGGCTCAAAAATACGTGAGATTATAAAACAAAGTAGTTCTGGTGTAAATTAGATGGCAAAAAAACAAGGACGCTTAAAAGGTTTAGGAGCTAGATATGGAATTAAAATAAGAAAGCAATACTCACAAGTACACCATTTAATGAAAAGTAAAAGAAAATGCCCTGAATGTGGCAGCTCAGTTACAAGAGAAGTTGTTGGAATTTGGTCTTGTAAAAAATGTACATTCAAAATAGCTGGAACAGCTTATGACGTTAAATTTTAGTACAAAAATAGAATTTTACGCAGGACAGGAAACTAAAGCAGTTTTTGATTCTCTTTCAGTAGACAATAAATTTTATCCTGAAAATCCAACAGAAACTAAAATTTCGTATCAGAAAAAAATTCTAATTCAGATTGGCTCAAAACATATTCCACAACTTAGAGCTAATCTTAATTCAACTTTGAGATTGATGCAGGCATCATATGATTCAATAAACTCGGTAAAGATATAATAAAACAAATACCAAAAATTTGTTATGTCATCAGGTCAACAAATGCCTCCTTGGTTACAAGAACAAATTACGAAATTGCAGCAATCACAACAAAATCTTCAATCAATACTGGCCCAAAAACAACAGGTTGAGATGGAAAATACCGAATCAGAACGTGCATTAGAAGAATTGCAAAAAGCAAAAGACGATGAGCATGTCTTCAAATATGCTGGAAGTATATTGATTAAATCTGATAAAAAAACACTAATTGAAGAATTAGAGGAGAAGAAAGAATTATCAAAAACACAGACAACTGTTTTAACGAAACAGGAAGAACGATTAAAAACAAGTCTTCAAGAACAAGAAAAGAAGATTCAAGAAATGTTAAAAAATCCTACATCTGGAAATAATTCATCACAGACTAGCTCCTAAAATTACAACAAGATATTAAGAATATTATATTATAATTTATGTGAGAGTAGAGGATATTCGCATAGTAATTGATGAAAGAGAAAGAAAAAGTGGCATACCTAAATTATTACAAGCGATAGGAGTTAATGTCGAAGTTAAGACATTACCAATAGGCGATTATATTGTATCACATGAAACTGTTGTAGAAAGAAAAAGCATTCATGATTTCATATCTTCTATTTTTGATGGAAGACTATTTGATCAGTGTAATAGATTAAAGGAACATTTTAAATTTCCAATTATTTTGTTAGAAGGAAATGTTGATGAGATTGAATCCATAACTGAGAATCCACTAGTCTTTTATGGTGCACTTTCCACGATTGCAGTTGATTTTAAAATTCCAGTCATACCAACACCAAATGCATCTCATACCGCAAAATTACTAGTATCATTGAGTTCAAGAAAAGAGTCAATCAAAGGTCCACTACTTAAGAAAATCAAAAAATCAAATGATATACAAAAACAACAATTGATAGTATTGTGCAGCTTACCTGGAATTGGAGAAAAGACTGCAATTAGAATGCTTGAAAAATTTGGGACGCCACTAAAAGCTTTATCGTCATCTACAAAAGATTTGGCAAAGATTCCAGGTTTGGGTGAATCTCGTGCAAAGAAAATTAAGAAAATGCTACAAGAAAAAAGTAAACATACTAAAAAATTAGATCAAAAGACATTACATGATTCCTAATTTTTTGGAACTAGTTTTTTCCTTAATTTATTTCCACAGTTTGGGCAAAGAGATTCTTTAGGACTTATTCCACATGCAGGACAATAGTGTATCCACCTTCCAACAGTCTTAATTCCTCTAGTCATTATTGGTATGATTACCACACCAAGATGTTTTGCAAGATTTGACACTGCAAAATCATCTGAAATCAAATCAGAGTCTAACTCTAATGATAGTGCTATAGATGACATATCTTCATCCGATAAACTGTCTATATCACCAGTTTTTTTTGCGGCATTCCTAACTTTTGTTACATGTTTGTCATCTGGATCTTGAATTATCAGTCGTTTAGAATTAAGTAAGATTTCAAGCGCCATGTGGTTTTTTTTAATATGCTTAATTTCATCATATACTGAGGCTGTTACATAGTAACTATCTTCTGATCTAAACGGTGTGCCAGCATAAAATGCAGTTGCATCAAGTACTCTAAAACCCAAGTTTATTCATCTGTCTTAGACCTTTTTTCTTTAGTCTAACAAAAACTGCTTGCTTTTTGAATTTCTTTATTGTTATTTTTTCTCCAACTCCTGCTGATTTGATCATTTGTGCATCCATTACTATATTACAGTCATGCGAACAATTAATCTCAATTTTTTCATCAGGAACTACAATTGATGGTAATCTATGTACTGGTGCTACTGGTGTGATTATCAAGACATCAAGACTCTCATGTAGTAGTGGTCCGCCAATTGAAAATGAATGACCAGTAGATCCACTAGGTGTTGATATTATTACTCCATCCATTTTTTGTTTTACTGTGTCACTTTGAAATTTTATCTCAAACTCAGCAGTTTTTGTAAGATTTTTTCTATTAACATAAATTTCATTTAAGGCTGGCGCAAATTCTTCTCCATTACATGATGCAACCACCCTAGTTCTTTTATCAAGCCAAATCTTATTTTTGCTTATTGCGTTTATGGCATCATCTACATCATCTAGGGTAATTTCAGATAAAATTCCTCTATTTCCTCCGACATTTATTGTTAGTATAGGTGTTTCATTACGCAAATTTCTAAATGCTCGTAATGTTGTACCATCACCACCAAGTGTAATTGCCAGGTCAAGTTTAACTTTGCTTAATTGGTCTAATGATTCAACTTGTTTGGCATTAGCCACTTCAACAGGTGCAATTGTATACACACTAATTTTTTTCGAGAGAAGTTTTTTGGCTACCGTTTTTGCAGCGTTCTCTGAAATTTTTGATCCAAATTTACTTACTATAGCAACTTTGTTTAGTTTCAAGCAGTTCTCTTCAAGATGTTTCACATTTAAAAATCATGTACTTGCTTTCAACTATACGGATAAGATATTTAAGGCAATTACGCATGGATAAACCAGAGGCAGAAAAATGTCATTACTATTAAAAGATCGAGTTTACACAATGGAGGCACCAACAGCTAAAAGAGGAGTTTATCCGTTACACGGTTACAAGCTCGGACTTTACAGATTACCAATAAAATTGGATGAAGAACTCGAAATACAATCAGTTCATGATGGGCTAAAAAATACATTTGAGATGGATATGTATGCTGATAGAATTTTTGCAACGTATTCATGGATTGAAGAAAATATGTCCAATAAATTTTCTAAGGGATATGAAAAAATAGATCTTAGTGTTACGGTTGAGATTGTAACAGGCGAAGTTGTTGATATAATATACCAGATATTTCCAATTGAAAAATTTGGTGATGTGCCATGGATTAAAGATTACAGAAAGAAGGCAGATCATTTTGCAAAGATGATTACAGACACAATTCTTAGAAATACAATTCTTTCCGACAAAATGGCTGAGGCATTAATGAAAACAGAAAAAATTACCGAGGATGAAGCATTTGTAAGATTAGAAGAATTAACTCCTTTAGCACAGATTGTCCCAGATGCAAAACCAATCCCAGTTAAAAAAGAACCAGTTGCTTTGGATGTTGCTGGAGGACCAGCACAAGAATGGCAAGGAGGAGAGGTCAAACCAGGACCAATTGATGTTGATTATAAAGCAAAGATGAAACAGTCTGCAGTATTCAAAGCACCATCAGGTCATCAAGTTAAGACATGGGGACGTGTTGGAACTGATAATGGAATATTAGGTGTTTGGGGCGAATATGTCTCAGTTGATTATGATATTTGTGTTGCAGACGGTGCCTGTATAGATGCATGTCCTGTAGGTGTTTATGCATTTGCAGACTTCCCTGGAAACCCAGCATCTGACAAAAAACCTCTAATGGGTGGTGAACCAGACTGTATATTTTGTCTGGCATGTGAGGGAGTTTGTCCTCCCGAAGCAATCAAGATATTTGCACAAGACTAAATTGCATTTCAAATATAAATAGCAATAAGAGTTTTTACATGTTGAGTCATGGAAGGTAATCCCTTTACACAATTTGTATTTCAAGTATTCATTTTTTGTGCAATTCTAATTATCGGCTATACTTGTAATTTTTACTATTTGGCATTTTTATCAAGTAGAAGAAAAGAGATTTATCCTGTTTCAGAAATTGGTGAACCAACAATCACAATACAACTTCCAATATACAATGAAAAATATGTTGCAACACGATTAGTTGATGCAGTTTGTGCCCAAGACTACCCAAAAGAAAAAATGAAAATCATGATTTTGGATGACTCTGATGATGATACAGTAAATTTGATGCATCAAATTGTCCTAAAATATCAAAATCTGGGATTTGATATATCACATGTAAGAAGAGGAACACGTGAAGGATACAAAGCTGGTGCATTAAAACATGCAATGAAATATACAAAAAGTGATTTTGTTGCTATTTTTGATGCTGACTTCATACCACCAAACTGGTACTTGAAAAAGGCAATACCACATTTTACAAATTCAAAAATTGGACTTGTTCAATGCAGATGGGGTCATGTCAATGAGAATTATTCTGCACTTACTCAAGCACAGGCTTTGAATCTTGATTTTCACTTTTTAGTAGAACAAAAGGCTAAAAGCAATTCACATTTATTTATGAATTTTAACGGGACTGCTGGAATTTGGAGAAAAGAGTGTATTGATGATGCTGGGGGTTGGCATACTGCAACTCTTGTTGAAGACTTGGATCTAAGTTATAGAGCACAGATGAAAGGTTGGAAGTGTCTGTTCCTGCCTGACATAGTAGTTGATGCAGAATTGCCGGTACAAATGAATGGTGCTAAAAGGCAACAGTTCAGATGGGCAAAGGGTTCAATTCAGTGTGCAATCAAACTACTCGGAGATATACTTGTTAAAAGAAAGATAGCATTTGATGCCAAACTTCAAGCATTTATTCAACTTACACGACATATTGTTTTTCCATTAATGTTGATACAATTCATAACTCTTCCGATATTGCTTGCATCAGAGGTAAACCTCTATATCGTAAGTTTTCTTCCTGCTCTCACTCTAGCAACATATCTTGCTATGGGTCCAGGAGCATACATCCTTGTGATTCATAAAATGTACAAAACAGGTTGGAAAGCAAAAGCCAAAACATTACCATATTTACTAGTTTATTCAATCGGAATGTCTGTGAATAATACTGTTGCAGTTTTTGATGCAATGGTCGGAAAGAAAAACGAGTTTCTAAGAACTCCAAAATATGGAATCATTAAAAATGATGACGACTGGAGAGATAAGGCATACAATCTTCCATTCTCAAGAACAACACTTCTTGAAATGTTCTTTGCGATATATGGCATATTAGGCATATTCATCGCAATATTTTCTAAAAATCCAATCTTTGTACCTATAATAGCTCTACAGGCAATTGGCTTCTTTTACATAGCCTGGCTTAGCCTTTCGCATACAAGATATAAAAGACCTAAATCAGGTCTCCATAAAATAACAAAAGAAGAAAAAATGGCAAATTACTTTTACAAGTTAGCAGTTGGTGGAATTTTTGCAATAATTATAATTGGAGCGTACATGGCCTTTGTAGGTTACAATAGCGATGTCTATCCGCTTGATATGTCAGTTGGTTTATTGGATAGAATTATGGCATCGTCCGATCCCCAATCAATCTTGGTAGACCTTAACGCAATCAAAGTACTTCTTCCAATAGAAGGAAACCCTGTTTGGATATTTCCAACTGATACTACAAATTTTGTAAGAATTCAGACTGATTTGAACACGATGATAATTAGTGCAGAAAAAATTGCTGCAGTTCCAACAGATAGTGCAGCATATCATACTGGCATGTCTAACATACATGAAAGAGGTGCTGTAATACAAGAGAATCTTGCAGATGCAATTCCATACATGTACGTTAGTTTCTCAAACATAATATTCACTTCAATTTGGATTGCTGCAATCTTAGCAATATTTGCTGTGCTTAACAAGAAGAAACAAGAATTAAAAGAATATGATGTTTCAAATGACGTTTAAGAAATATTTAGTTCATTTCTTATTTCATCAACAGCTCTAATTCCAAAAATATCACGTACTTGTTGAATCCTAATCGCTTCTTTTAGCAATTCCTTTCCTAGATTATCTACTAATATTTGAAATACTTCAGAAAATCGTAGCTCCCATTTGTCTGCGCAGTCAAAGATTTTTCCAACAGCCCATTGCCTTACCTCATGTGGTAGTGGTATTTTTTCATTTGATTCTATAGATAAACTATCAAATAAGTTGATAATATCCGTCGTATCAGTAGTCATTTTTTCAATATCTTTCATATCACCATATTTAGATTCTGCTTGCATTCGTATACCTGATTGATATTCAGATAATTTCAATAATGCCAAAACTTCTTTTGAGCTATCACTAGATGCTTTATTTGTGACATTTTTGATACCCTCCAATTCTTGCACCACTTTGTCAGTTTTTTTATGAAATTCTGAGGCTAACGAGTCAGAGCGGTTAATCAGATTTGATAACCCAGAAATTTTCTCTTCAATTTCTGATTTGAATGTTTTGAGTCCATCACCTATTACTGAAGAAATATTTGTATTTTTCACTATTCCGCCGATCTCATTTTTGATATTTGACATATCTTTTCCTATGTCTCCAGTTCTGTTTGAAATTGAAACAATACTATTTCTTAATTCATCTATTTGTTCTGTTATTCCTGACGTAGAATCATTTCCACGTGTCACTGTCTTCATCTCTTCTTTTAGATCATCAACTCTATCAGCCACTTTCATTATCATCTTAGAATTATTCCTAATGGAATCAAGACTCTCTGAAACAGTTTGGACTAGTTCATCATTCTTTGCACTTGATTTGTTACTTTGTTCTATACTCCTGATCTTTTCTTCAAGTTTTATGGTTTGTTCATTTAATTTGGTAATGATCTTTGTATTTCCTCTCATTTGATTTAGTCCAGCGAAAAGACGCTCTGTATCTTCTTCAATAATATTGATCTGTTTTGACTGCTTCTGAATTTGAACCATTGATGAACTTAGTGTATCAATCATGTCATTCATTGTCACCAGAATCCTTTGATTCTCTTTGAAGATCTTTGTCATGTTTTTGATTTCTTTTGATATTGTTTTTGTTGATTCTGATACTGCTGATACTTTAGTGAATAATTGGAATTGCGTTGGCTCTTTTTTTGATTTCAATTTTTTGGAGTTTTGTTTTCGTATGGCTGTTTTTTTTACATTTTTTTTTGTTACCATATAATATCATAAATTTTTACTAAGTTAAAAAGTACAGGCTAAAATAAAATAAGATTTGTCAAGTTCAGTTGTTGACTGTTTTTGGTTCATGAAGTAACTCATGGAATGTTTTTTCAGCCAATCCATTCATACTTTCAACGAAGCCACGTTTACAATATGTACACTCTATCATATATTACCGTATAATACCGTACCATATATAGCGATGGTTCTTTTGAAATTACCAACTGGTCAGATACCCCAGAGCTTATTTCTTCATAAATCAGTAACTCTGATCATCATCCCAGGCTATATTGGTAAAATATTTAGAAAATAAAGGCGTTATCTTGACAATTGTTATAACGAATTCATGATATTGTCAATAGATGCAAAATCTTTTCCTGCAAGTTGAATCTAATAATGAATCGTCTTCGATAAGTGGTGGTCTTTGGGATATTATAGATAAGATAAATCCTTTACAATTACCTCAGGATGCATTTGTGACAGATCTTGCAATAATTATGATTCTAGCAGGAATCGTCACATTAGCATTTTTTAAAATAAAGCAGCCATTAATTATTGGGTATCTTTTTGCTGGAATGTTAATTGGACCACTTTCTCCACTTTGGGCACCTTTTCTTTCAGAAGCTGGAAATGGGGATAGTGTTGGAGCAGCAGGAATTCTATCCGACATTGGAGCGCTTAACGTCTTTGCTGAGATTGGAGTTATTCTGTTACTGTTTGTAATTGGAATTGAATTTCCATTTGCTAAGATTCGTTCCATTGGAAAGGTAGCGATGGGAGTTGGAACTCTAGGCCTCTTCTTAACTCTAATTCTTGTCTTTTATGTATGTAGTTTGATTGGATTAGAGTTCATGGACTCGTTATTTTTGGCAGCTGCATTATCAATCAGTAGTACTGCTGTTATAGTCAAAGTTCTAGAAGAAACTGGAAAAATAAAAAATGAATCATCAATACTAATTTTAGGAATTCTAATTGTCGAAGACGTAATTGCTGTGATTCTCATTGCATCTTTAGAATCAATTGCATTAGTAGGTAATGTTTCAATTGAGGGCGTGATTGCGGTAGTTGTGGTTGCTGTAATTCTTATTGTTGGAACTTTTACAGTCGGTATTAGAACAATTCCAAAATTGGTTGATAAGGTTGCAACTGCACAGAACAGGGAAATTCTTTTGTTAAGCGTTTTGGGAGTGTGTTTTGGTTATGCACTTTTGGCAAATATTGTTGGACTTTCAGTTGCAATTGGAGCATTTCTAGCAGGAGTACTAATTGCAGAATCTAAATCAGCAGAAGTTTCTAAAATACTATCTAGCCCGATAAAGGACATGTTTGTAGCAATATTCTTTGTTTCAGTTGGTGCACTAATGGACATTAGTCAGCTCGAAAATTATATTTTCATAGCAATAGCACTAATTGCAGTAGCAATAGGCATGAAATTTGGAGGAAATATGTTGGGCAACTTCATTTTCAGACAATCCCGAAGTAAGTCATTAAGATCAGCGTTCACATTGGCTGCCCCACGTGGGGAATTTTCTATTGTGATAATTAAGGTCGGAGTTGATGCAGGTGTTGTAAGTGCTTTCTTATTCCCATTAATTGGTATAATAGCAATTATTACTGCATTCATCTCACCATTTTTGGTAAAGGCTAGTGATCGGATAGTACCAAAATTAACAAAGAAGTAAATTGTCCAGCAAAGAATTAGATGTTTTTTTAGCACGTTCACATAAGGAATTATCAATTCAAGACTTTGAGGGTAAATCTATTCCATGTATAGAATTTGATGGAAAAAAATTTGATGGTATATTGTCTAAAGTTGCAGGAAAGCCATTAGTCGTTGACACTAATCTAAATATACTTCAGGATGGACTTGGGCATGTATTTGTTGAAATGTCACTAACATTTTCACTCGGTGGAATAAAGGAAAACGTTTTAGTGAATGCAAATGAGAATGTAGAATTTTTTGAAGTTCTAGCTGAGAATACAATGCTTGCCATAGCATCAAAAGAATCTCCAGAAAAAATATTCGTGATCCAGTTACCAAAACCTGAACGTCCAATAGAAGCACTGGAAATTATAAAATCTGGATTAGCGAAAGGTGAAGAATAGCATTGTAATGCCGGGGGTGGGTTTCGAACCCACGACCTCCAGATTATGAGTATTGCCTTCTATGGAAGACCCGTCAGAGTTTACCATTCGAACTGGCACTCTAACCAGGCTGAGCTACCCCGGCATAACTAGAATCGAAAATTATTGCAATTAAATGTTCTAGATTAGTAATGTTTTGAAACTTGATTCCATGGCTCATGTTCTAATTTGACCCAAAGAAACTTTTTTTGTAAAGCAGAAGTGTAGAGTTTCTCCCAATCCGCTCTTACTTCATCTGTCCATGATTTGAAAATTCGTGGATCAATGTAGTTTCGTAATGATGTGCCAAGATTGTAATCTCTTGTTTTTTCAGTGAGATCTAATTGTAATTTTAATTTCTCCATTCTCTCTTTGTGGTTCATCTTTGATTTCTTGATCATCTGCTTAATCTTTGAAATGCGCTCTTTTCGTTTCTTTTCTTGAGCATAAGTTTTGATTTTTGTAGATTCTGCTTTCCTTAAGGCTTCTTCATTTTTCTTCCATGGAGTTGCTTTTTCTGTCACTTTTAGTGTATCACGCTTTTTTTGAAGAGATTGTTCAAATGTTTTAGGAATTGTTCTTTTATGATTACACATTATTGCAGCTTCAAGATTTGCAAGCTTTGCATGATAAAGTTTTTCCATTTGGGAACTATTTTTCACATCCCCCTTCTCATTAAGATACTTTGAGACAACTGTAGATGCACTAAATGTTCTGAAAACTTTTGCAGTTAATCCATTTACTACTGTCTTATAGTATTCGTTAACATCTCTTGATGTAAGATTTCCAAAAATTTCATCTGTTGGTTTAATCTTTGATGTTAATTCTTTAAGATTTTCATGAAATTGTTTATCATTTTTGACTGCTGGAACTGTCTCTTTCCATCTTACACTATCTTTTCCAAGAAAATCAAATTTTATTGCATCTGAGGTTAATGTGACATGTTCCTTTCTTAGTGTAGTTGCTCCAACTGTATCTGCTTCTTCTGGATCTTTCTCATCCCCTACTCTCATTGCAGTACGATAGATTAACCAGCATACTGTAGATATTCGTCTAACTTTTGGATCTTTATTTTGCATATCTTTAACAATCTTATTTTTTACAGTTTCAATTTCACTTGCAAGCATCTTTGCTTTATCATATTTTGCCTTGTCTCTATCTTGTTTTATTCCGGCGGTATCTGCTAACCACACATACTTTCTTTTTTGCGTTAGAAAGTCGGTCCAGCTTGCCATCCACATTGATTCTTTATCATGAACAATCTTACCCCAATTTCCAGGTGGCACATTTGCTTTTTTTCCCAGGTTAAGTGTGACATCTTTTGAAGTGACCTTTGGTTTCCATTTACCTCGTAGTGGATGTTCTCCTCTCCCTATGAAAATTCCAGGTGGTTCCGCCATATAGTTTGCAATTTCGACTTCTTTGTCATCCATCTTACCTCTTCCAAATTTCTCTTTCATCTCCTCCCTCAATTCTTTACGTTTTGCGGCAAGTGCCTTTTTTTCTTCCTTTGTAAGAAGTTCTTTGGCATCTTTTTCTTTATCTACTAAACTAAACGCATTTTTGAAATCAACATCTACTAATTCTAATTTTTTATATTTACCAGCAAATGTTTTTGCAAAATCTGCGAGGAAATTTCTCTGAAAAACCTTATCTTGGACATATGGTGTGTCCTTTTTCTTTGCCCATTGGTAAATCATCTCTTCTTGTATGATGTCTAAATCTACACTTTCTCCTTTTATCTTAATCTTAATCTTCTTTGTTTCAAAATCTGGAGGAAATAGTATCCCATTATGTTGTAGTGTTTTCCATTTCATGTTTTTCTCTCATAAATTGTAGACTTTGACAAAAATCAGCTAAAACGATATATCAATCTAACCACCAAATAACTGAAAAAATCACTCAGACGTCTATTTCTATATTAATTCATTCACCGTAGAGTTCTTTTTTCAGGTAATTCTCAAATTCCATATCAGTCTTCATTTTTTTTGCTTCCAGAAACATCATTGCATCATTTCCTACAACGTATCTTGGGAGTGGTTTTTCTTCGTTGATTGCTTTGATAATCACATCTGCAACCTCCTTAGGATGAGTACCCATCTCTGCCATCATTTTCACACCAGAAATGACTTTTTCTGTAATCTCCTTGTATGTTGAATCTTGTTGTGCTTTTTCAGCCAATTTCATAGAATCAAAGAAGTTTGTTTTGATTACACCTGGCTCTATGATTATTACATTTACACCAAATGGCATCAATTCAAATCTTAATGATTCACTTAGACCTTCAAGAGCAAACTTTGAACTTATGTATGCAGGTGAAACAGGAAAGCCAATTCTTCCGGCAACAGAGCTAACGTTGACAATATTACCAGAACCGCGATTTCTCATTATTGGTGCAACCTTGTGAATCAATCTAATTATTGAAAAGAAGTTAGTTTCAAACTGTTTTTTAAATTCATCAATTGACACATCTTCAACAGTACCCCACATCCCATAGCCTGCATTATTGATCAAAACATCAATTTGACCTTTTTTTTCTATAATTGTATTGATTGCAGAATTAACAGATTCTTCACTATCAACATCTAATTGTAAGATTTCAATATTCAGGTTTTCTTTCTCAATCGCTTCTTTAATTTTTTCATCCTTGTTTATATCTCTCATACTTGCAAATGTGTAAAATCCGTCTCTAGCAAGAGCTAACGATGTCTCTAAACCAATTCCGCTTGAACTCCCTGTGACTATAGCAACTTTTTCCATGATGGCTTTCATAATATGTTATCTAATAGTTTTATGATTTTGATATTGATTGGAGTGAATTACACTGATAAAAATACCAGAAGTGTTAACTACCATTAATATCACATTCTCACATGGTAAGTTATACCGCACAAGTGGCAAAAAGTCATAAAAGATTCAACTCAGCACTTAGTAGGGCAAAAACCAGAAAAGCATGTTTGAAGGCTTATTACAGCCACAAAAAGGAGCACGAATCACTTCTAAAACGTCATTTAAAAGAAGAATTGACACAAGTAAATAAGAAGAAAGCAAAAATTCCTTATAGATAGAATATTAACGCATTCTAACTATTTTTTATTAATATCTGAAATTATAAGTAACCAATCAATAAAAAATCAGTTGAAAAGTATCCCATTCAATAATATTTACAACTTTGATTGCATTGAAGGAATGAAATCAATTTCAAAGAATAAGATTGATCTTGTAATCACTGATCCACCATTTGCTATAGATTTCAAGGCAAAAAAAGCTAATTACAATAGAACACAGTCGAATGTTTTAGAAGGATACAATGAGATTTTACCTGAAAATTATTTCGAATTTACACTAAATTGGATGTCAGAAGTCTATAGGATTTTAAAGGAATCAGGCAGTATGTACGTGTTTTCAGGGTGGAACAATCTAAAGGAAATACTAATGGCAATTGATCAGACAGGATTCCATGTCGTAAATCATATAATTTGGAAATATCAATTCGGTGTTGTAACAAAAAACAAGTATGTCACATCACATTATCACTGTCTTTATGTATGTAAAAATACGAAAAAAAGAAAATTTTATCCATTTAAGCGCTTTTTAAAAAATGCGAAGTCAGATGATGGGCATAGTTTACACTATAAGGATAAAGAAGATGTATGGGAGATTAAGCGTGAGTATTGGACAGGGGAGAAGAAAACTCCAACTAAACTACCAGCAGAAATAATTGAAAAAATCTTACAATATTCAAGTAAAAGAAACGATGTTGTTTTTGATCCTTTTTTAGGTTCAGGTCAAGTTGCAGTAGTAAGTAAAATGAATGGCAGACAGTTTTCTGGTTTTGAAATTGTAAAAGATTACTACAATTTTGCAAAAAAACGCTTGGACAAAAATGTATACCGATTAAACGCTAAGGATTAGCTTTTTCTTGTTTTAGAAGATATACATTTTCTAAAAGCCAGTTGCAAAACTCAGCTACCGGCTCCGTGAACTCATACCAAACGTGAAGAGAGTGTGGTAGAATGTCAATCCTATCTTCCTTTCTTCCAGCCTCATTAGCTGGACCAAGAAATACCTTTACTCCCTCCTTGCCTTCATACATGTAAGCATCCTCCGTTTCAACATCACCAAACAGTTCCTTTGCCTTCTCTTTGATTTTTTCCCGCTTTATGGGAAATCTCTGCTTTTCCATGTCTACGATAAAGCTCAAATCCTGTTTTCCATACATTTCAAAATTATTAATTTTTCCTTCATGTGGAAAATTAACCAGTAATTCTATTTTGTATTTCTTTCCAACATCCTTTCCTATCTCGCCAATTCGTTTGTATGCAATTGCTGGGTTTTTCTTTAGTAGCATTCGGATCTGCGGAAAGTGGCGCTTAAGTTCTCTTTGCAGGTCCTCGATTATGACTGTGAATATCATTCTAAATAATATGCAAGAATGCCTTATTTAGATTAGTTTTTTAGCAGAAAAAATTGCCAATGATATATGACCATGCCGATGGATTATGACGGACTTCGTGGCGAGGATGAATCTGAGAGAACCGATAATGTCACTGATTACAAAAGGACGTGCATTGACTTTATTGAAGATATATCTGGGAGCTACTTGGAATGGGTTGATTATTACAAATTACCAGAAGATGAAGACAAAAAAAGACGAAAGGAAATTGCCAGTATTATAGAAAGAACTAACACATGGCTTGCCAAAATTCCACAGTCCATCAAGGCAGTAGATGTTGTGATGAACGATGGTATTCAAAAGATGGCAGAAGCAACAGCTGGAAAACCATTTCAGATTGGAGTTTTTGTAAACCAAAAATCAGATTATACCATGGCAAAACCTGGAATTATTAATGTCAACGTAAAGGCTTCAGGAACAGAAGGAATAAAGACAAAATTGGGGTTTCATCATCAGAGTGAACGATTTCGAATAGAAACAACCGGAAAAGCATTCTTTGACGAGACAAATCTACCAGAAGATGAGTTTGATCTAATGGATATTAATCTGAAATTAAATGCACAAGAATGCAAACAGCGTGACGTTATATCATTTACCATCATAGTCAGTGAGATGAAAGATGGTATTGAATTTGATCGTAGAGGTCTTTCAACAGTCATACATATTGTATGATTACTCAATAGATAAGCTGACTTCTAAGACAATTCTGGATTCTTCTTGTCGTGCCTTGTCTGTATATTTTAACGATGAAATTTTTCTTGCCAGATCTTGATCATCAACTAATCTAGCATTACCTGAAAATTTTTCCCCATTAAATTCAACTTTGACTATAGGGTTAGCAATTGCATTTTTGAGCCAATCACTATTTGGATTCCTTCTTGAAAAATAAATCATATCATTACAAGTTACTGCCTTAGTCCATACGGAATGCTCCTTTCCAGTTTTTCTTCCCATAGTTGTTAGAAGCGCTTTGAATGTAAGATTATTTGTGATAGACAAAATTTCACCCGAATGCCATAATTGCACCAAACATAGCAATAAGTATGGAACCGCCAACTCCAATAAAATACATAATTTTATTTCCCTTCATTAAATTTCTTAGATTTTTACAATATTTATAATATAATTCGCAATGGTGTTATAATCTAAATTCTACCATTAGTTATGCATGCAATTAAAGTGGATTCACTTTCAAAGCAGTTTCAAAAATTCAAGGCATTAGACAATATTTCATTTCAAATTGAAGAAGGTGAAATCTTTGGATTTTTAGGTCCAAATGGAGCAGGTAAAAGCACAACAATGATGATCCTTACAACATTGTTAAAACCTACTTCCGGAAATGCATCGGTTCAAGGATTTGATGTCACTACACAAGCAAAAAAAGTTCGAGAAAATATAGGATTTGTTCAACAAGAGATTGGTGTTGATGAGTATCTTACTGGTCGGGAAAATCTGATTTTTCAATCTAGAATCAGTCAGATGCCAAAGGAGAAAGTGCAATCTAGAATTGATGAAGTGATATCTTTAGTTGAGCTTGAAGAAAAACAGAATGAAGCTACGATTACTTATTCTGGGGGTATGAGAAAAAGACTTGACATTGCATGTGGCCTTTTACATAGACCAAAGGTGCTTTTTCTAGACGAGCCTACGGTAGGTCTTGATATACAAACAAGAAGAAAGATCTGGGAATACATTAGAAAAATACGCAAAGAATTTGAAATGACACTTTTCGTTTCTACTCACTATATGGAAGAGGCTGACAAGCTTTGTGATCGTGTAGGGATAATTGATTATGGAAAAATTCAGGTTATTGACACGCCTGAAATTATGAAAAATGCAATGGGAAGTGACATGATTTCATTTTCATTAATTAATGGAATTGCAAAGCAAGATGAATTAATTAATAGAATTAAGCAAACAGAATTTGTAAATCAAGTAACTAGAAAACAGGGTGAAATTACAATAAAGTCATCTCAGTGTTCAGAAGTAATACCTAAAATTTTTCAGATAACATCTGAAATGAATATAGAGATTGATTCATTATCGTTAAACAAACCAACACTAGATGATGTTTTCATATCATATACGGGACACAACTTACGAGATGATACCACTCAAAAATTAAACAAACGAAAAGAATTCAATTTAAACAGGAGAAGAGGACTTTGATCACATCTGATACCTATGCAATTTTTTGGCGTGAGATGAAACGCTACAGAAAGTCAAAGAGTGGCGTTATTATCAGATTGATCCAACCTGCAATATGGATAATTGTGATGGGAAACATTTTTGCAGGAACACAACCACTTATTCAGTCAGTCGGTTTTGATGGTGAATATATTGAATTTATGGCACCAGGTGTTATCATACTCACTGCAATTTTTACAAGTATCTTTGGTGGAGTTAATACACTTTGGGATAGACGATATGGATTTATGAATAAGGCATTAACATCACCAATTTCAAGATCATCAATTGCACTTGGTAAAATGCTTGCAATATCTTTAATCGCTGCATTTCAGGCAAGTTTGATTTTGGGAATTGCTCTTGCAATTGGAGTTAGCATGCCACATTTATGGATGATTGGACCTATTATGGCAATTGTAATTTTATTTTCGATTGGATTTTCTGGAATCTCAGTTATGGTTGCAGCCGCAGCAAAATCTCAAGAAACGTTTTGGGGAATAATTAATTTTCTTGGGATGCCATTGTTTTTACTAAGTCCAGCACTTTTTCCATTGGCACTAATGCCAGATTGGCTTGCATCTATTGCAGCATTTAATCCTGTCAGCTATACTGTGATACTAGTAAGGGAAATGATGTCTGGATATGTAGAAGGATGGTCAGCATTACTAAGTGTCACCATTTTGGTAGGTTTTAGCGTCATAATGATCGGTCTTGCAAGTTATGTCTTTACGCGAGACGTCAATAAGCCATTTTGAGCCTCAAATCCATAGTCATTTTCAAAAATACGTAGATGGTCATTTTTGACCAAAACTGCAAAAAAATCTTACATGTGTGATCTTGTTCATTTTTCTAAAGGATTTTTTGATGTTGATGTACAAAGTAGTACCACTAGTTTTACTATTTTCAGTATTACTTGTTGGAGTATCATTTACCCAGAATTCGTATGCAGCAAATCATCCGTTTGAATTAGAATGGGGATCTTCTGGAACTCAACCTGGAATGTTTATACATCCACAACACTTGGCAGTTGATTCAGAGAATAACATCTATGTCACTGATCTTGGCAACTCAAGAGTTCAGAAATTTGATGATCAAGGAAATTTTATTAGATCGTGGGGAACAGACGGTTCTGAATCTGGACAATTTAAACAGCCATCTGGAATTGCTACTTCAGATGGTTATGTATTTGTAGTAGACAATCAATTAAACACAGTTCAAAAATTTGATTCATTTGGAAATTTTATTATGAAGTGGGGTAGTTTTGGAAATGCAAATGGTGAATTCAGATCACCAAATGGAATTGCAATAAGTGATGATAAATTTGTCTATGTGGTAGATGCTGGAAACAATCGTATTCAGAAATTTACTTTTGATGGCGAATATATCTCCAAGTTTGGAGATAGTAATAGATTTGCAGGAAATTTTGTTTCTCCCAATGATATTGCAATAGATGGAACAGGTAAATTGTTTGTAACTGATTCTAGTAATAGAATTAATATCTATACAAACGATGGTGATTTTCTAAGAACTTTGGATTCTAGCATAGGCGGATTTAGATTATCCCCAATGGGAATAATTTTTGATACGCATGATAATTTCTATATCGCTGATCATAACAATAACAGAATAATTCAATTAAATGAATTTGGAACAACCCATTCAATATTTGGATCCTTTGGATCTGACAAGGGTCAATTTCAATTCCCAAAAGATGTTGCAGTTGATAATAATGGATTCCTCTATGTGACTGATACACTAAGTCATCAGATTCAAAAATTTTCTACACCGATAGTATCTGAGAAATTAATTGTAGACCAAGAAGAAATTGAAAATGAACCTCAAATTGATCAATCAGAAATTATATCTGAATCAGAAAAAATTACTGAGGAAGAAAATGAATTACCAGAAGCCAATCCAATTCCAAATGACTTCACAAAACCAATCATACATGTGCCTGAGGATATGATAGTCGAGGCTACCGGAGGACTTACAGCTGTTAATGTTGGAAAGGCAGTAGCTGATGATGAAAGTGGAATACTTTCCTTAGAAAATAACGCAGGAAAAACATTTCCACTTGGTATATCGACCATCATATGGACAGCCATTGACGGATCAGGAAATATGGCTATAGCATCACAAAACATCACAGTACAAGATACTACACCACCTGAAATTGAACAATTACAAGATATTGCATTTGAGGCAGTATCTGAGACACAAAATCTTGTAAAACTCAAAACCCCATCAACTTTTGATACAGTTGGTATAATTTCCATAGAGAGTGATGCTCCTGATACATTTTCTCTCGGTGAGACTGTTGTCACTTGGACAGTAACAGATGTTATGCAGAATACATCCACAATGCAACAAAAAATAACTTTGGTTGATTATACATTACCTAGAGTTGACATTCTTGAAGATATTATCATTGAAGCAAATAATCTAAATGAAAATAAAGTATTATTAGATGAACCAAAAGTATTTGACTCTGTAAAGGTTGAATCATTATCTAACAATGCCCCAGAATTCTTCCCTCTAGGTGAGACAATAGTGATATGGACAGTGACCGACACTTCTGGGAATTCTGCAGTATCATCTCATAAAGTCACTATAGTAGATACAATGCCACCTGAAATTCTAGTAAGTGACGTGACTTTAGAGGCAACAGTTTCTAGTGGAAGTGATGTCTTACTAGTTGCACCAAAAATTAATGATATACAAGAAGTGAATATTATTAATGATGCACCAGATATATTTTCATTTGGAGAAACAATTGTCACTTGGACTGTGATAGATCAATCCGGTAATGTATCAACCCAAACACAAAGCGTTAGTGTAGTTGATACAATTAAACCAATCTTACTAGTACCAAATAATATTGAAATTGAGGCAACTGGAATTGACACTGCAATCGATGATTTAGGTGAATTAATTGTAGAAGACATTTCAGAAATGGATAGTATTTCTAACGATGCCCCAGAATTCTTCCCTCTAGGTGAGACAATAGTGACCTGGACCGCAACTGATTCTGCTGGAAACTCTGCATCTGATACACAATTAGTCACTGTTGTAGATACAACAGTACCTCAAATCATGGCACCATCAGACATTAATTTTGAAGCAGTTGATCCTCTTGAAAATTATATTGAATTATCAGGCGAACGAGTTTTTGATATTGTAGAAATTGCATCAGTAGAAAATGATGCCCCAGAATTCTTCCCTCTAGGTGAGACAATAGTGACCTGGACCGCAACTGATTCTGCTGGAAACTCTGCATCTGATGTGCAGATGATAATTATTGAAGATACACTAAAACCTAAAATTACTGGTCCTGAGAATATCATTTTAGAAATTACTAATGTCTCTGGAATAGTAGTTGATGTTGGTCAGGCATCTGCATTAGATGAAGTTGATGAAAATCCTGAAATATCTAACGATGCCCCAGAATTATTTCAACTTGGTAATACAGTAGTGACCTGGACTGCAATTGATTCATCAGATAACACTGCACTATATTTCCAAACCATCACCATTATTGACACAACATCCCCCGAAGTCATAGCTCCAAGTAATATCACTCAAGAAGCTGAAAACTCACTTTCGAATTATGTAATACTTGAACAACCTCAAACTTCTGACATAATTGGCATATCATCAGTAGAA
>CESL01158802.1_pt1 | contig 37479 bp, 46 predicted proteins | sample 531221 | NCBI WGS metagenome assembly CESL01 (sample SAMEA2622197, study PRJEB7988) | marine metagenome | biome: marine biome (ENVO:00000447); feature: mesopelagic zone (ENVO:00000213) & marine oxygen minimum zone (ENVO:01000065); material: "saline water (ENVO:00002010), including plankton...
ATAATCGTAATTTAAAAAGTAGTGAGGACAGAATGGTATCTGCCGTTAAGAGCAGGAGTTAACGCTCTTTGGATTTTAAGCAGGACTACCCCCCACTAACATTTAGACAATTTACTAGAATAATAACCTAATTCTTGAGAGATTTACTCTTCTTCATCCTCATCAACAAAGCGCCATTCTTTCATTAGTTGTTTTCTTAAAAGATCTAACTGTTTTTCATCCAATGCCTTTCCAGTGTTTTTGTCCACCGGTACAACATTCATGCCATCTAGTTTGTACTCCACATCAAATAATGAGAGTTTTGACTTTTCAACCAATATTGGTTTACCCTCTTCATCAACTGCACGCTTTGCATCATATGGTTGATCGTCATCAAAATCTCTGTGCATAAAACTATCTTTGGTTCCAAATTTCTTTTCCACATTCTGTTGTATCTTTAATGTGGTATCGTTTTCATGAAATATTCGTTTTCCGGTCTTTTCATCAACAAATTCAGGCATACTGCTCGTCCATCTCATATGCATTTAATTCTTGTTTTTAGGCTTTCTAAACAAAAAATTCCATAGAGCCTCACGCCTTCCCTGTCTACTCATTCCTCTAGTGAAAAATCGATATGCTAGGTAAAGTATTCCAATACTTACGACGATAAGATAACCAATACATGATGAATCCTCATAACATGGTACTGACTCTAGATCGTTTTTTGCTGCATACAGTGATGGAAAAACTATTGCAAATGGACCACATGTATCCATAACTCTATTTAGTTAATGGCCTTTAATTGTCTTCCATGTTCTGCTTTCATAATATACTTATCGCGAATCTTGACACTGATCCAGTCAATCGCTAGTACAGCTGCTAATACTACAAGCATGAACACTGCAGCCTTTCCATATTCAAAGAACTTGATGTAGTTTATGATATAAAATCCAATACCGCCTGCCCCAACAATTCCAAGAATGCTAGTCTGCCTTACGTTATAATCAAACATGTAAAGTATTTGACTCAACAAATGTGGTGCAGATTCAGGAATAATGACATATCGAATTAATTGTAACTTTGATAATCCTATTGCAGTGGTTGCCTCAACTGGATCAAAATCAATTGCCTCAATTGATTCGTATTGGAGTTTACTTATGAATCCAATTGTGTACAATGTGATTGCAAGTATTCCAGCAAATGGTCCTAGACCCACTACAATAACAAATAAGATTGCCCACAGAATAGAAGGAAATGTTCTGGTCGCAGCTAAAAGTGCACGTAATGGTGCATAGACGAATTTACTACTAAGATTTCGTGCTGCAAATATGCTCAAAGGTAATGATATTACAACTCCAGCTATCGTACCAATAAATGCCATTTCTATTGTCTCAAGCATTGACCAAAATGCTGTACCCCAATGTTCTGACTCAAATTCAGTCATCTCTTTTGCTACAATTCCAAGATTTGGCAATCCTTCAAAGAATGCAAGTGGCTCAACCCCAACATCATAAGAGGTAACAACCACTACTGCAACAATCGCTCCGATTAGAAGATTACTCTTAGGATTCATTATACATCTCCAAAATTTCTTCTTGACTCAAATTACCAGTTTGGAAGTCAACAATCTGTTCACCCTCAACACCAATCTCGAGAATTTTTTCACCTTCTTTAATTACAGCCACACGGTTAGCATACTCTAGAGCAAGATTCATGTCATGATGGATCATTACAGCGGTCAGATTGAGTTTCTTCTGTGCATCACGGATGACATTCATTATCTCTCTTGCTGTTACACTATCTAATTCTGATACAATTTCGTCTGCTAGCAAGATATCAGGCTTTTGCATAAGTGCCCTAGCAATCGCAACTCGCCTCTTTTCTCCTCCACTTAACATGTAGACCTTTCTTTTTGATTTTCCATCAAGACCTACTAATTTCAATACTTCATATGCATTTTTAATTTCATTGTCTGGAAATATTTTAAAAAATGATTTAACACCACTAATTCTTGGTAGTGCACCAATCATTATGTTATCCATAACTGACATATTTTTTACCAAACCAAGAGTTTGTGGTATGTAACCAATCTTTGAAATATATTTTTTGAACTCCTTATTCTTTGGTGACGGTTTTTGATAATTATACAGAACCACGCCGTCACTTGGACTCATCATTCCATTCATTAGTTTGAGTAACGTGGATTTACCTGAACCTGATGCTCCTACAATTGCATAATTTGTTCCACGGTGTATGTTTAATGTGACATCATTAAGGACGAGATCTTTTGAGTCGTATGATGCTGAAACATTAGACATCTGAACAATTGACATTGTAGATATTGATGATTGTGAATTATCTTGTTGTTTCAAAGCACTAACAAAAAATTTGTTTTTAACTAGGAAATAAATATAGATGAAATCATTCTCATTCTAAGAACTTAGAATAAGAATTTATGCGTAAGAATTTTAATTCTGATTAAAAAAGAAAAATGGTTATTTTGGAGTGTCGTAATTTTTCTTATCAAAAGTTGCTTGTTCAATTCCAGGTAACAAATCAAGATATTCACCAAAGTTTCCTATATGCATTTCAGCAGTTGTTGGTAACAATGCATCAGCACCATAAACATCTTTGAGGATCTGATTGTTATCTTGGTGATTGAGTTTTACCATTGAATCCACCAAATGTTGTTTTGTTTCAGATGATAAATCATCAGATACAACAAAAACATGAGATGGGACTAAACCAAGTGTATCAACTTTTTTGAGATTTGCTTGCTGTTCAGATGTTAGATATTTTCCGGGAGCTATATCAGAACCAAATGCCATCTCAACAGAACCATTCAAAAGTAATTCAAGTGCTGCTTTGTATCCGCCACCAAATGCGTGGTATTCAAATGAATTATCCAAGGCTTGCTTTAACGCTACAATATCGTCACCTTCTACAGTGATTAATCCACGATCAACTAGAGTTCCGATTGGTCTGATGAATCCAGATGAACCAGTTATGCTAGTGAATGCAACTTTGTTTCCAATTGCTTCATCAATAGATGAGTAATTAGAGTCAGCTCTCTGCCAAACAGTTGCATAATAACCAACTTTACCTTTCTTAACTTCAGCCATTACAACTTCAGCGTTTGCTCTGTCATGTGCAATCCAACCTGGTCCTGTATCCATAAACGCTGCATGAATATGTCCAAATCTCAAACCTTCAATTATTGTTTCATAATTAGATGGAACAACAACATCAATTTCGACTTTTCCATCAAATTCAGATTCCAAGAAATCTGCAAGAGACTCTGCTTTTGGTGTAAGTTCATCTGCTTTCTCAGAAGGAATGAATCCAATGGTTAGTTTGTCAATTCCATAATCAATTGATTCTGTCTGCATAGTTATTGGTGCAGATTGCTCAATTTCAGAATCAGTTGGTATGAAAAATCCTATTGCAATGCCAATGACAAGTGTGCCAATAGCAACTACTGCAATTGTTCCATTCGACATGACGGAAATTCTTAGGCAGAACTAATTAAACTAACTGTGAATTCTTATTTTATATTCTAAGATTATAGAATAAGAAATCAGACTCCAATATTGTAATCAGCATTATTTTTAATTATTAATTTTAAAGAGTGCTATTACAGTTAGTAATATTACCAATAAACGCTTGATCTTACCAAATTTTCGTCATTTTGGTTCGGAAGTATTGCTAATGGTATTTTTTCTAACAATATAGAACAGACTTTAACTAAAAAAAATAAATCAAAAAACCAATCATTGATGACTAGATTGATTATTGATCATAGTAATATCTGATTTGTATGAAAGTAACAACAAAAAGCCGTAGCAATGCAGCTAAAATTGGTTGGCTAAGACATGATTTAGCTGCACTGAGAAGAAGCTATGCATCAGCTAAAGGTTGGGATACTAGAAGACAGGGTTAGTAAATTCATTAAATTGATCCATGGAAAACCTAGTAAGAATTATACTTAGATGTAATAGTAGTGGATGTTATTAATTGGATAGTAAATCGGGTTTTATATTGAATTCAAAAATTATTGTTGGTGGTGTAATTGGTGTGTTAGCGATAGTGGTTTTGGCAATAGCCTATTCTGGTACATCTATAATCGATGACACATCAGAGGGTGAAATAATTGAATCAGTAAACTTTGTGGCACAGCCATCGGATCGAAAATTGTTTGACACTACAGTACAAACTCAAAGTGCATTTTCAAAAAATGCCATCTTACATTACATAGAAACGATAGAAATGGATGAGAATGGTGAGGAATTTACCCAGATTTGGGTTGAAATAGACACGATTACTGACGAAACAGTGAGATTCACATATCTAAAATTCTCTGAGGCTGTTATAGATGAATATGATGATAAGAAACTCATACTAATTCAAGTGTTAACAAAAGCCAATGATGGAATAAACAAAAATTATCTCTATGTTGAAGAATATGAAAATAATAGGATGGTTAAATATATTGAATATGATCATGATGAGTTATTTAGAAAAGTTAACGAGCCGCAATATCTTCTCACTGAGGATGGATCGATCATACATCAATCCGATTTTCAACTTAGAGATGAATTTGAAGACAGATATGATAAAATTAATTTTACTAATGAAAAAAATAAAGTTATAGTTATTATTCCAACGTTTACAGCTAGTGCATATTCGCCATATGGATTTTATGATTTTTACAGGGGGGATTGCAATGAAACATGTCTAACGATACCAATAACAAACTCAATAGCAGATTTTAGTTTCACCTCCAGTGTAAATGCTGTAAAGATACTAGACTTGTTAAATTATGAATCTATAACAGATAGACAACTACATACTAATCCAACTATTTTAGATGAGTATGATAGTGTCATAGTTTTACATAATGAATATGTATCAAGTATAATGTTTAATGCAATTACATCACATGATAATGTGATATTTTTGTACCCTAATGCATTATACGCTCAAGTAGATGTAGATACCACAAATAACTTGATAACATTGATCCGCGGTCATAACTATCCTACAGAAGACATTACAAATGGATTTAATTGGGAAAATGAAAATACACATCCATTTGAATATGATACTGAATGCGAAAATTGGGAATTTTATCCTACAAAAGGAACGCCTAATGGTCACATGCTAAATTGTTATCCAGAACATATTATCTGGAAAGATGGATTATTGTTGAAAACCTTAAAAGAATTAGTGGGCTAAGTCGATAATTTATTTATGATCTCATTAGTGAAATCTCTGGTGGTCATAGTACCACCAATGTCTTTTGTTGTGACTCCAGATTTGATTATATCTGATATGACATCCTCTAGGATTTTTGCAACATTTGTAGAGTTTTGATCATTGTTTTTGACGCCTAACCACTCCAACATCATCTTAATTGATAAAATAAACGATGTAGGATTTGCAATCTGTTTACCTGCAATATCAAATGCTGCACCATGAACTGGTTCAAATAATCCAAATTTGTCTCCAATATTTGCAGCAGGTGCCATTCCCAACCCACCAACCACTTGTGATGACTCATCTGATAGTATATCACCAAACAAATTAGTTGTGACTATTACATCAAATTCCTGAGGCTGCCTGATCAAATTCATTGAACATGCATCAACATACATCTGATCAAATTTTATATCAGAAAATTCTTTTGCAACAGATTCACAACTTTTAGCGAATAAGCCATCTGTTTTCCTCATGACATTGGATTTATGTACACATGTGACTCGCTTTTTCTGATTTCTCTGAATGGCAGTTTGAAATGCGTATGATGCTATTCTTTTTGATGCCTTTTCGGTAATTATTCTTAATGCTACTGCAGAATCATCTATCATAAACTCCTGTCCAGTATAAAGATCCTCAGTATTTTCTCTAACTATAACTAAATCAACATCATTACGTAATGATGGTGTATTAGGATATGATTTTGCAGGTCGTATATTTGCAAATAAATCAAGTTTTCTCCTAAGTACCACAATCACATCCGCTGCACTTTCACCAACGGGTGCTTTCAAACACGCGTCAGATGATTGTATTGCTCTGAAAGTGTCATCAGGTAATGCCTCACCGTATTTTTCTAATGCAATATCTCCTGCTTCCACAGAATTAATTTTTGTTTTTACATCTAATTTATCATGTAAAGTTTCCAAAATAGAAATTGCTGATTCTGATAATTCAGGACCAATTCCATCACCAGTGATTAATGATATGTTATACATCTGAACACCTATAATTTTTTCTTGTGATTAAACTTTCTTTTCTTTTAGAAGGCTCTTTAACATAATTCTGTTAATACCGTCAACCATTGCTTGAACGCTTGTGGTGACAATATCTTCACCAACTGACTTTGATGAAATTATATTTCCACGTGCATCTTCAACTTTTACTGTAACTTCACATAATGCATTAGCCCCACCTGATATTGAATCTAGTCTATATTCCTTTAATCTTACCTCATCTGTGATCTGCCCAGTGATCTTTTGAATTGCATTTAATGATGCATCTACTGGTCCTACTCCATAATCTGTGGCAAACATTTCTTTTCCATCTATATTGAGTTTGACAAATGCGTATGGCATTGTTCCAACTCCTGTAGAAACTGAAAATCCAGTTAACTGAACAATTCTCTTTAACTTATTTTCGCCAATAACCTCATTTGCAATTGACAATAACTCAACTTCTGTGACTTGTTTACCCTGGTCACCTATGTTTTTTACTTGATCAAGAATATGTTTTGTTTGTTCATCATTTGGTTCTATCCCATATTCTTTTAACATTGCATTCATACCATGTATTCCAGCATGTTTTCCAACTTGAAGCCATCGTGTTCTACCAACAATTTCAGGACTAATTGGCTCGTATGTTAATGGATTACTTAATACACCGTGAGTGTGAATTCCTGACTCATGTCCAAATGCATTCTCTCCCACGATTGCCTTATTTGGTTGAACTGTAATTCCAACTAATTTTGAAACGTGACGTGATGTTTCATAAAGTAATTTTGTGTTAATGTTGGTTTCCCATTTTTGTTCAAATTGTAAACTGTTCAATGCCATTACAAACTCTTCTAATGATGCATTTCCTGCACGCTCACCTATTCCGTTAATAGTTACATGTGCACATTTTGCTCCTGCCTGAATTCCTGATATAGCATTTGCTACAGCCAATCCAAAGTCATTATGACAATGAACACTCACTGGTAACTTTGTTGCATCTATTGCATCTTTAGTAATTTCTGCAATGTATTGTGGAGTTGAATAGCCTACTGTGTCAGGAATATCAATTCTGTCAGCCCCTGCCTTTGCAACTTGCCCAAAAACTTTTTTCAAAAAATCTCTATCAGTTCTCGTTGCATCTTCTGCTGAAAATTCAACTTGTAATCCATGTGATTTACCATACTCTACTGCTTCAACTGCCTTCTCTAATGCCTGTTCGCGGGTCATTTTGAGTTTATACTCCAAATGAATATCTGATGTTGCAATGAATGTGTGAATATAATTTAATCCACAATCAATTGCAGCGTCAATATCTTTTTTATTGGTTCGTGCCAAACCACATAATTCTGCATTTAGATTGGCATCTGTAATCATTTTAATTGATTTACGCTCACCATCAGAAATTACTGGAAATCCTGTTTCAATTGCATCTACACCCAATTCGTCTAATTTCTTTGCTATGTTTAACTTCTTTTCAGGTGAAAGAGAAATGCCGGGAGTTTGTTCTCCATCTCGTAGTGTAGTATCAAATATTCGTACGTTCAATGTTTACTCCTCTCCAATGCTGAAATTCCAGTCCTAGACATTTCTAATATTCCAAATTTGTTTGCCAATTGTTCAAAGGCGCTAATCTGATGTGGCGTTGCGGTCATCTCTACCATGATTGTGTCTTTTTTTGCATCATGTATTTGTGCGCCATATGCATTAGCTAATTTGTTTATTTCCATATTGTCTTCTGGTTTGCTTATTTTTATCTTGAACATGACTAATTCCCTATATACTGTGTTATTTTCATCTAATCTACGTACTTCTATCGTATCAATCATCTTATCAAGTTGTTTTACTATTTGAGAGATTTGTTTTTCATCACCGATTGTAGTTATAGTCATTCTAGAGTATTCTGGGTCTTCAGTGACACCCACAGATATACTGTCAATGTTAAAATTTCGTGAACGGAAAAGATGTGTAACCTTAAACAAGATACCAGGTTTATTCTCTACTTTGATTGATAATATTGCCCACATTGTAATCACTATGATGGTAAGATCATATCCTTTAATGAAGTTCCTGGAGCTACAAATGGTAAGACATCTTCTTCTGGATCAATTGGAATGTCAATAACTGTTGCAACATCACTGTTTAATCCTGCTTTTATTGCCTTTTCCAATTCATCTAATGATTGAGCTCTTATACCTTGTGCGCCATAAGACTCTGCTAATTTTACATAATCAGGACATCTTTTAAGATCTACGCCAATCATTCGTCTATCATAAAAAGTTCTTTGCCACTGTGCAACCATTCCTAATGTATAATTGTTCATCACAAATACAATAACAGGTAAATCTTCTAAAACAGATGTGGCAAGTGAATTTTCAGTCATGTTAAAACTTCCATCGCCAGCAATATCAACTACCGGTACATCTGGACGTGCGGCTTTTGCACCAATTGCAGCTGGAAACCCCCAACCCATTGTACCTAACCCAGTAGAACTAAAGAAAGTCCCTGGTTGTATTACATCATAAAATAATGATGCCCACATCTGATGTTGGCCTACTTCAGTTGTAACTATGGCTTCTTTTGGTAATACTTCTCTTAACATTCGTAAAATTTTGGCAGCACCCATTTCTCCTGGATGAAGTTTTAAGTTTTCACGCCAGTATTCTTTTACTTCTTTAACATGTTTAGACCATGGATTATCATCAGATTTTTTTGACGCCTTTTTCATAAGTAATTTAACCAAAATTCGTAATGACGCTTGAACGTCGCCAACTACAGCAACAGATGTAGTTTGATTTTTTCCAATTTCCGCAGGATCAACGTCCATATGGATAATTTTCAAGTTCTTTTCAAATTCCTCAAATGTTCCTACTGAACGGTCAGAAAATCTTGTTCCAATTGCCAATACACAATCTGCCTCTGTCATTATTTTGTTAGCCTCAGCATGTCCATGCATTCCAATTGGACCTAATGATAACGGATGGGTTTCAGGGAAAGCACCTTTTCCTTTGAAAGTCGTAACTACAGGAATCATTAACATCTCAGCAATAGATTGTAATTCTGCAAATGCCGATGATATGATAACGCCTCCTCCAGCTAAAATTATTGGTTTTTCTGCTGATAAAAGTAATTGTATTGCTTTCTCAATACTAGGTATATCTGGATCAGTCCATGGATGGTAACCAGGTATTCTAACTTCATCAGGAAATGTAAACTTCGCTTCGTTTTGTTGAACATCTTTTGGTATGTCTAACAAAACAGGTCCTGGTCTGCCAGTTTCTGCAATGTAAAATCCTTGTTTTACAATTTGAGGTATTTCTTCTGGTGTTCTTGGTTGATATGAATATTTTACAGCAGGGTTTGCCATTCCTATAATATCACTTTCTTGAAATGCATCTCTGCCAATCATTGGGACAGGAACTTGCCCAGTGACTGCAACAATTGGTGATGAATCAGCTTGTGCAGTAGCTATACCTGTTAACAAATTTGTTGCACCAGGTCCTGAAGTTGCAAAACAAACTCCAGGTTTTCTACTAACCCTACCAAAACCATCTGCCATATGTGCCGCAGATTGTTCATGCCTTACCAATATGTGACGAATATTACTTTTGAACAACTCGTCATACATCGGAAGGTTTGCACCTCCCGGTAGACCGAAGACTTCCTTCACTCCTTCTTTTTCCAATGCTTTCATTAGCGCTGTAGCGCCGATCATACTTTCCATTTTATTATTTTTCATTCCTACCATAATTTTAATTGTGTCAAAATTTTGGCTGTAAATTTACAGCACAAGGTCAACTAGTAATAAAATACCTACAGTGCTAGTTGCCCTAATTCTTTGCATTAGTATCTTCCAAAACAATGGATCAACATTTAAAGATTCGCTTTAAAATAGAAGTGATAAAAATTTGTCAGACAGAGAAGAAATAATCAAAATAGTTGAGACTTTTTTTGAAATTGGAAAAACAAAAAATTTAGGCATGCTAAAGGATCTTCAATTAGACAGTCAAGATTTTTCAAGTTTTAGTGATGTGCCACCATATGATCTAAAAGATTTTGCAACATCTATAGCACTAGAGGAATTAAGATTTGTTAGTATCTCGGATTATGAATATGAGATAATTAAGCCAAAGATTACTATCTTTGATAATTCATCTATTGTAGCATTTGAGTTATTTCAAAAAGGTATGCTAGTAGACAATAAGGCGTTCACGGGTGAGCATATTACAATCAAAGGTAGAGCTACATTTGTCTTGATAAAACAGAATGCATGGAAAATTGTACATATTCATCTATCCAATATGAAACAATAGCAATTTTACTTTTAAGCGTTTTAAAAAAGATAACTCGTATCCAAATTGTAATAAATATTAACATCTACTAATGTCCATGGAACAAAGAATTGTCTTTCATGTTGACTTTGATTATTTTTATGCACAGTGTGAGGAAATGCGTAATCCAAAACTAAAAGGAACCCCAACAGTGGTTTGTATATTTTCAGATCGTGGTGGTGATAGTGGTGCTGTGGCAACAGCCAATTACGTTGCAAGGGAATTCGGTGTAAACTCTGGAATTCCAATCACATTTGCAAAAAATAAATTAAAAAATAATATGAATGCAACATTTCTGCCTGCAGATTTTGATTACTATTCAGATATTTCATCTTCTGCAATGAAAATAATTGAAAATTTTGCTGATGTGTTTGAATATGTAGGTAGGGATGAAGCTTATCTGGATGTGACTGAAAGGACAAACAGAGATTACTTATCTGCGGCTCATCTGGCTCAACAATTAAAAAATGAAATACAAAACAAATTAAAAATGAATTGCTCAATTGGTGTATCGCCAAACAAATTAATTTCCAAGATTGCATCAGATTATAAAAAACCAGATGGCTTGACCGTTGTCACACCAGAGCAAATTAACAAGTTTCTAGATCCATTAGAGATTAATGTAATACCAGGAATTGGTAAAAAAACCGAATCCATTTTTAGAGATTTTGATTGTAAAACAGTAGAGGATGTCAATAAATTTGATGTATTTGACCTGAACAAAATGTTTGGAAAAAAAACAGGTGTGTACATATACAATTCTGTAAGAGGAATTGATGAAAACCCTGTAAAGCCACGTCCTCCTACAATTCAATTTAGTAAAATTATAACATTAAAGCAAAATTCTAAAGATTTACAATTTTTGAAGGAAAATCTGAAAATTCTTTGTGAGCAAGTTCATAAGATATCTCTGGATAAAAAGAAAATGTTTCGCTCTATAGGCATACAATTTGTAAATGAAGATTTATCGACAAGAACTAAATCAAAGATGCTAAAAAATCCCACTAGTAGTATTACTGAATTAGAAAAAGTTTCCACACAGTTATTGGCAGAATCATTAGAAACACAGGAATTATTGATTAGGAGAATTGGGTTAAGGATTTCAGAATTAACAGATTTAGAAGGACAAAGTGATATAACGAATTATTTCTGAGTACTTTGCTCTGACTCTTCTAGTTTTTTTAATCGCTTTGTCTCAACTGCAGTGACTATTAGTAAAAATATGAATAACCACGGTAGAAACATAATTTCTCCAGCTACTGAATGGAATTCTTCCCATGCTTCAGGATCTGTTGTCACCTTTAATGCATAAACAGACAATGAGAATATTCTAATCAGGTTAACAACAATAGTTCCTGCAATACCAATTACAAAATACATCATCTTACGGTTTCTTGGTATTCTCATTTTGATTAGAAATGCCATCATTACAAGCGAATAGATGATTATACTATGAACTCCTGCTGATGGCCAAAAGACTTGCATTGCAAAAGGACCAAAATCGCCATTAAGAAACATAAGATTATCACGCGCTGTGGCAACACCAAGATCTAGTGCTGTTATTACCCAAACATTTGCCTGAACAAAATATGGAACAATGTATTGGAGTGGTCCTAATGTATCATATGGGAAAAATGAATCAAGTGCTAAAATTATTGCACTGCCAGAAAGAAAAATTGGTCCTGCAGGTGCAATTCTAATCCAATTTTTACCAAATAGTATTACAAGTGCAGATGTGACAAAAATTGAAATTATAGTAAAATCAAAAAGCCATGCCCAGGAATACTCCAAAACTCCAAAGACATCAACCAAACTCATAATGTAGTCATGGAGACCATATGGGAGCGCTGCGAAGAATGCTATTGTGACGCCTATCAGTGGTATACAATAAAAAAATCGTTTTGTTGGTATTACGTACTTAATTCCCACTAATTCGGCAACAATAAATGCCATTGCAAACAAAAATCCACCTCTACCTTGATTCCAGCTTAGGCTAAAACTATCAGGATATGCTACAAGTGTAAATAATATGGGTGATAAAACTAGTAAAATTCCAATTATGATGCTTTTGTTTTTCAATGATTTTTTTCAGTGATTGATCAATAAATAGTATATTTACAAAAAATCGGAAATTGATTTTTGTTTGATCAGTTTTAACATTGCGCCATGAATTAACCATTCATTTTTACTGATACTCATAGATTTTGTGGCTAGATGTATTGCATCTTCAATGGATTCAGCAATACCTGGTTTAGTTTTCATGGCTTGCCTAATTCCTTCTCGCACTTGCCAAACGCCAACAGGAACTGCATAATCAGGTCGGATCTCTCTAAATACTATTACGCCCGATTGCTTTTTTTTCTTTAAGAGGTATTCAGATATTCCTAACTTTGCTGCAAAATATGCACCTGCAATTTTTGGTGGATGATTAATGCCATTTGCGTTTTCATAATCACTTCCAAAACCAACTGAATTTCCATTGTGCCATGCTTCCTGCATTTCAAATACCCACCTGTGTGGAAAAAGAACGACAGCAAATGAATTACCAATATGCTCAAAAGTAAAAACACTAAACGAGTCTAAAATATCATAATCTAAAATCGCTTTTACAATATTCTTAGATATTATATCATCTGTTGCAGTTATACTCCATTTAGTTGGAACAAGTTTTCTACTTTTTCCAAACATACCAATGCTAAAGCACTTTTGAATAGTGGAGATGTTTATTCCACTGTTATATAATTTCATTACAGCGTCACCTGCTCCTAGATCAGAATCATAAAAAACTCTCTCAATTAATCTATTAGATGATGTTGGTGAGAATGTTGCGTTTTTTATTTCGCCTATAGGACCAAATGGTGGTGCTTGACCATCAATTGAAGTGACAGGTGATGTCTCCTTTACAAATTTAATTTCAGAATCAATTGGTCCAGTAGACATGGCAACTTCTTGCAAGTTTTCAATGAAGCGTCCCTCTGTTTGTGTGATAGACATTTTATTCACACCTCGAATAAGATTCAATCTAAAATTCACAATCTCTTCTAAACTCTTTCCTACCCATCTTTCTGGTATATCCAATATGCTAGTATCACCATGAACGGGTGGAAGCATTGGTCCCACACCGACTTTAGGATAACCATAAGAACCTACAAAGACTGATGGAGGACTAGAGCCTGAAATCTCATCTGATGAGAACAGATTTCCATATTTGCATAAGTATTCATGCCATTTAGTTTCAATTCCTTTTCTTACATCATTTCCAGAAATATTCATATTCCTGATAAGGGAATAATGATAATAAATAATTCAGAAAGTTTGATTTGACCATTGGTAAACATAAGATGTTTAAATTATCATGAAAAATTTGAGGTATGACAATAAATAGAATTGTGTCATTTTTACCAAGTGCTACCGAATTAATTTATGCGCTTGATGCACAAGATAGACTTTTTGGGGTGACACATGAATGTAATTTTCCTAAAGACGCAAGTAAAAAACCAAATGTGATTGAAAGTGTTTTTGAACCAAAAAAAATGAGTAGCAAAGAGATAGACGAGAAGATTCTAGATCTGGTATCAAATAAACAAGATATCTACGAGTTGCAAATAGAAAATCTAAAAAATGCTAATCCTGATCTTATCATTTCGCAGGAAATCTGTGAAGTCTGCTCTGCATATACAAATCAAGTAGATTATGCTATGAAGATTCTAGACAAGAAGCCCGAACTTTTTGTAATGAATCCTCATGATATTGAAGATATTCTTAGTAATGTAAGTGAAATTTCAAAAAAAATTGACGCGTATGAAAAAGGAACTAAACTTGTTAATTCACTCAAAAAAAGAATAAAATATTTTAATGAAAAGCAAATTTCTGCCAAGCCAAAAGTTTTAGCAATAGAATGGATAGAACCATTTTATACATCAGGCCATTGGATTCCAGAGATGATTGAACTCGTTGGGGGAGAAAATCTAATAAGTAAAAAATCAGAACATTCCAGAAAGATGTCATTTGACGAAATAAAAGATTCAGATCCTGATATCATCATAATGATGCCATGCGGATTTGATGTGCAAAGAACTGTTATGGAGTATAACAAAAATCTAAAAAACAATCTGGAATGGAATAATTTACGAGCTGTAATACAAAAAAATGTTTTTGCCGTTGATGCAAACTCGTTTTTTAGTAAACCTAGTATTAGAACAATAACAGGAATTGAAATTTTGGCAAAGATAATTCATCCCGATAAATTCTATGAGACAAAAATACCAAATGAGTCATTTAGAAAAATAAATTAAAAGCGTGATTATTGATCGTCAGTTTCGTCTAATTCATCAGAATTATAGTCTCTTTTTGCAGGACGTGTTGGAATATAGATTTTTGACATATTTACTAAAATCTAATTCTAAAGTAATCCTTATGGGTTGTAAAAAATTGTCCTTTTACATTACAAAAATTATGAAGGTGTGATTTCCAGATTATTGATTGATTTTACACTCAGCCGAAAGTGACTTCATTGTGGTAAATAGTACTAGAAGTAAAATTCCAATAGAAAGTAACCGTAATGGAATCTCATAATTATTAAGAAACGAACTTGCTATGCTTCCAGTCGTCCCAAAGGTTGTTATCACAGAAAAACCAATTGGACCACAGCTGCAAGCACCGGCAGATGCTCCAATCACTGTCCCAGTTATACTCGAACCGATCTTTTTTGCATTTTTTACTAATCTAACTCTAAAAACATTCATGGATACAACAATTCCTGCTATCACTGACAAAATTACAATTAATGAAAAATTAAATGCAGTTTCATCATAAATTGAGAAAATAAAATATGGTTCAATATACAGATATTCAGATATTATTGATAGTGGAAAAAATAATGCCAGTGTAATTATTATAGATAGAACCACATATCTGTAGTTTGAAAATACGGATTTGATGCTATTTTCCAATTTAGAGTAATGATTCTATAACTTGTTCAAATACAAAGTATGGCTGTGCACCTATAATTTGTTGCTGCTCACCTGAAGTGTTTATTAGCAAAAATGTTGGCGTGCTTTGGATACCAAACGAGGTCATTGACTTTTCAAGGTTTAATTTCACATGATAATAGTATTTTTTTGAATCAAGACACTGTGAAAATTCATTCGTATCAAGGTCTAATGTAAAAGCAAATGATTTTAGCCGTTCACTACTTGCCCATCCAGAGTCAACACCCTCTTGATGTTCATACAACATTACATGATATTCCCAATATTTTTCTTGATCGGCTGCACAATAGGACGCCATAGATGCAATATGTGAATCAACCCCTAAAAATGGCATGTCAAGAAAAACCATGTTTACTTTTCCACTATCAATATAATTATCAATAACCTGTTGACGTGTGTTATCAAACCAATGTTTACACATCTCACACTGATAATCACCAACCTCAACTATTGTGATAGATGCTGACTCTGAACCTAAAACTGGTGACTGAATAGCGAACATTTCGTTTGATGAAGGACTACTAAGTGTTGTAGTCTGTTCAAATTGTCCAAGATATGAAGTGAATGATATGGCTAATGCAACTACTATCATTACGCCGACTCCTGCTACAACATATTTTTTTGTGTTAGACAACGATATTTAGCCTCAAATTTAATTAAAAAACCTATGCTAGTATAGATTATGGTATTAAGTCAATTATTTATTCAAAATGAAATCAATTATTTTCAACCATGGGTTTATTAGACCTCCAAATTGCGTTGAAACAGAAATAATGATAGATTAGGCATTGCTTTCTCTTTCATTGCTTTAGACAGAGAAAAATGAATGCATTTGAAGAATTAAAAATAAAAGAAACCATACTGAAGGGAATTCAGGAATTAGGATTTACTACACCATTTCCTATTCAAGCACAGACTATTCCATTATTACTAGATGGAAATGATGTGATTGGGCAAGCACATACTGGTACAGGTAAAACTACAGCGTTTGGAATTCCTATGTTAGAACATATCAAAAATGGAGGTGGTATTCAAGGTCTTATTATAGCACCTACAAGGGAGCTCGCAATACAAATTACAAATGAGTTAAAAAATGTTGGAAAATTCACAAAGATCAAAATTGCAACAGTTTATGGAGGACAGGGTATAGGAATTCAGCTAGATGCATTAAGAAAAAAACCAGAAATTATTGTTGCAACTCCTGGTCGACTAATTGATCATCTAAATCAAGGTACCATCAAAACTACTGACATAAGATATGTGGTATTGGATGAAGCTGATGTAATGCTAGACATGGGTTTCATTGAAGACATTGAATATGTTTTGGAACGAATTCCTGAAAATCGTATAACATCTCTGTGGTCTGCAACTATGCCTGTTGACATATTACGACTTGCTGAAAAATATCTTAATGAACCAAAAAGAGTTCTGATTGATTCAGATGATTTAAGTGGTGAAGGAATCGAACAATCATTCTTAGTTATAAAAGATAGAGAGAAGCAAAAATATCTAACAAAATTTATCAATGAAAACAGAAATCGACAAACAATTGTATTTTGCTCTACAAAAATTCGTACGCGTAATGTTGCACGCGATCTCCAAAAATCAAAGTATCACGTTGTTGCCATAGAAGGAGATATGTCACAAAATAAGCGAGAATACTCTATGAATAAATTTAGAAAGAATAATGCAGACGTTTTAGTGGCTACAGATGTAGCTGCAAGAGGTATTGATGTTCCTAAAGTTGGATTAGTTGTTAACTATGATGTACCAAATCAAGATATGGTCTATTTTCATAGAATAGGCAGAACCGCAAGAGCTGGTGAAAAAGGTAAGTCAATAACATTGGTTTCATACTCATCTATAGCAGATTGGAATATTATTAAAAAACAAATTAAATCCGACTTGACAGATTTAAATAAAAAACTTGGAATAGAAATCAATATTCCTGATCCATTAAAGCGTGATGGTCGAAGAAGAATTGCACCTCCAATGCGTTCTAACTATGGAAAAAGTTTTGGAGGAAGAAGTGGTGGTTATAGAACAAACAATCAGAGACGTGATTCGCCAGCAAGAGATCAGTACAGACGAAAAAAAACTGGGCGCTTTTCCAGAGTTCCTAAAATATCTAACCGAAAAAAATGGTAATTATTCTATAAGCTATTAACACTTAAACAGCAGTAATAATATCAGCTATTAAGAAAAACATGCATGTTGGATTTGTATTACTAAATTGTGATTTGGGTGCTGAAGAGTATATACTAGATGAACTAAAACAAGTTTCACAGATAAAAAATGCTTATGTCACTTTTGGTGCTTATGATATTATAGCTGAGATTCACGCAGAAACACAGGAAGAATTTGAAAATACAGTGTCAATGCAAATAAGACGACTTTCACGAGTTGTAAGTACAATGACACTAAATGTTGTGTCAAAAAATGAATGACATTTATACGCACTAAAAATGTGAAAAATATTGCAACAAATTGAATATTCCGGAACGGTTTGGGCATTAAGTCATAATGATCCTGAACCATTAGTTGAACATTCAATCAAGAAAATTCAAGAATGTGGTATTAAGAAAGAAGATATTCAAGTTGTTGATGCACCAAATAATCCAAAAGTTGGTGAGATAGTTGTTCAAATATGGCCACATGAACTTGTGTTTGCACGAATTCGTACTATACGTGGTGAGTCATTCATTAGTGGAACTGAATTTACGCTTGAATTGAAATCAGATGAACAGGGAACCTATATCGAATAATTTTGAAAAATAAACAAAAAGCAAAAAAAGCAGGACCTGGAAAAGTTTTACTGGTAGTAATTGGAGCCTTGTTAATTGGGGCAGCAATATACTATTTTTACTCTGCAGAACAGGCTCAAATACGTGGTTTCAACTTTGGGCATGATCTTCAGGCTATTCAAGATGAATTGAAATCTGAACAAAGTGACTTCTATTCTAAAGTTTCAATGTGGAAAGAAGAAAGCATATCAAAAGATCAAATATTAGAATACGCTGACATACATATATTGAAAATGGGTAATATTATTGCAAAATATTCTAATCTTCAGATGCCAGACGCATTTTCTGGTTCAGTAAAACTTTTCAAATTATCAACAGAAACACAGCTTGAGAGTGATCAATACCTAATTAGTTGGATCAAGAATGATGACGAGAGTGAGAAGATACGTGCAGATGAACTATTACAGGCATCATTTGAGTATGAGATGGCTGCACTTTCTTCATTTGAAAAGGCAAAAAATAATCCAAACCCATAAAATCTTTAAGCATCACAATATCAATTATAAATATGAAGAAACTACTCATTGCAATAATTCCATTTTTATTATTTATTCAACCAGCATTTGCTGATGTATTTATCCAAAATGATCAACAATATGTTAGTGATGATGGTTCATTGCATATTGTCGGTGAAATTGAAAATAATTCCAATATGCCACTAAATCAAATTAAGATTACTGCAAAACTATTAGATGAAAATGGGTATCAAATTGGACAAGTTAATGGAAAACCAATCAATAACGTAGTAATGCCTGGAATGAATGGTGCATTCGATATTATTATAATTGATATTGAATCACGTGTTGCATCTGATTATAATTTAGAATTTGAATACAAAATTGCAACACCAAAAAATCAAGTTATTCAAATAATTTCATCTGAGCTCAAAAAGGATAAACAAGATAATCTTGTGATTTCCGGAATGCTCGAGAATCAGGGAGAAATCACTGCTAACATGATTAACGTTATTGCAACATTATATGATCGCAATGGAAATGTTCTCACAGTGTCAAATGTTCAGATGCAACCTGACTTTCTAAGATCTGGTAGTACAGGTTTCTTCATTATACCAATATATGAAAAATCTCAGTCAATTCATGCAATCGATTATACATTAATTGCCGAATCAGATGAATATACAGTTGTGCCTGAATTTCCATTAGGTTCAGGCGTTTTGTTGATTGCATCCGTATCATCATATATCATATTATCTCGAAATCCTGAAAAAGTGGTTAATTCAATTTCAAAAATTTCAAAAATTATATCATTCTAAAATAATGAATTAAAATGGTAATTTCTGACGACAACAAAAAATTTTTAGATGGTTTAGTACAGTACTACATCAACGAATCAGAATCGTATGAACAATTCGCTGGTGAGTATGAGGAATTTACTACATCAAGATTAGATGTTGCATTTGGATTGATTGTTGGATCAATATACTCCACATTCTTACAGACATATGCAAATCAACAACTTGATGTAGAATTAGATGACATTCAAGAGTTTCATGAATTTATAAAATCTAATGCAGATCAAATTAGAGAATCTTTAGGAAGAAAAGAGGATGTATAGATAGAGATAAATCTAAAAAAAGTAGAGAAAAGATATGTCAGAGATTGTTGCATATAGAATACGACAGATAAATGATAATGAACAGGCCGTTCAAATGACACTAGTTGAAGATGTCCAAACAGAGCCATTATCACAAAAACAGTTGATAATGGAAAATGTTGGAAAAAAGTTAGATTCTGAAACAAAACAACAGATTATGCCACTTTTAGAAGCCATTCTACAGGCACAGCCAACAATAAAGCTAAAAAGCTATGCACAAACAACTGTTTCCATCACCATGCCAAAAAATAGATACGAAAGGATGGGTAAACCACAGGTTGGTGAAAGATTTCAAGTAGATTTAAAAAAATGCTAAAGATTTTCTTCTATGTCTTCTATATTAGTAAGTGGAAGTGAGCAGTTAAAATCCTTACAGACAAAAACGTTTGTCTCATTTTGTGGAAACTGTTTTCCTGTAAAAAATAATAATTTTGATAGTGAATCAAGTTTAGACTTTATATCAATTTGTACCATAATTGATTCGGGGATGAATTTTTTGTTCAATATGTCTATCAATTGATGATTTTCTGTATTTAGGATGGTAATTTCAGTCGGTTTTTTGATAGCAAGATACAAGACGTTTAAAAGATAGCCGAACGCAAAAGGATTTTCAGATGCCATTGCTGCCTGTGACTCGAGTATTTTTTGAGTTATTTTGTGAAATTTTTCCTCTTGTGTTATATGATACAGCCTTAGAAATGCGTTTGCCGCAACGGAGTTTCCTGATGGCATTGAGAGATCATAATTACTTTTTGGTCTGATGATAAGTTTTTCATGATTGTCTGCAGTGAAGAAGAAACTGGCGTTTTTCTCATCCCAGAAATGTTCAATTAGATAATTACTCAGTTTTATTGCAAACTCCAGATGTTTTAACTCACCTGTAATCTCAAACATATCAACTACTGCGTTTGTGAGATAGGCATAATCATCTAGATATGCATTAAGTTTTGACGTACCGTCTTTGAAGACTCGATTTAAAACGTCATGATCTTCGAATTCATCTTGATAGAAATCAGTGGCACTTAATCCAACTTTAAGATACTTAGACTCACCTGAGATCTTGTAGCCTTTGATAAATGCTGAAATCATCAAGCCGTTCCATGCAGTTAGAACCTTGTCATCTTTACCTGGCTGTACTCTCTTTTTTCTTACATCAAGTAATTTTTCTGCACCATCTGAGATTATTTTGTGGACTTGTTCCTCAGATTTTCCAAATTTGAATGCAAGTGCAGATGCTTTTATGTTATTTGCAAGAATTGTATTTCCTTCAAAATTTCCACCATCAGTCACGTCATAGTAGATACAGAATAAATCTGAGTCATTGCCTAGAATTTCTTCTATCTCACTTTTTTTCCAAACAAAAGTTTGACCTTCTTCGCCATTAGTATCAGCATCTTGTGCAGAGTAAAATACTCCTTCTGAGGATGTCATTTCCCGTATAACATAGTCAAGAGTTTTCTTAACTACATCTAAGAAAAAAGGATCCTTGGTGATCTGATATGCTTCACAATATACAATTGGAAGTAATGCATTATCATACAGCATTTTTTCAAAATGTGGAACGAGCCATCTTGCATCAGTTGAGTATCTATGAAAACCACCACCAATCTGATCAAAAATTCCACCTCTCGCCATTCTTTTTAAGGTCAGTAATGCAAAATCTTTGAATTTTGAAATTCCGGATAATTTTGAATATCTGAACATGAATGATAAGTTGGATGCATTAGGGAACTTTGGTGCTTGACCAAATCCACCATAGTTTGTATCAGCTATTTGTAATAGATTCACTGCTGCCTCATCAAGTATAGATTTGGTAATCTTTGATGGTTCTGATATTTGCTCTAATCGGGATAAATTTGTCATGAAATTTTCAGCTGCTTTTTCAATATCAGATGGTTTTTCTTTCCATGATTGAGCTAACTGTCTACAAAGACTTCCAAATCCAGGGCGACCATAGCCATCAAGTACAGGAAAATATGTACCAACATAAAATGGACGTTGATCAGGAGTCAAAAATACACTTAATGGCCAACCGCCTTGCCCCGTTGACATTTGACATACTTTTTGATAAATGTCATCAATATCAGGTCGCTCTTCTCTATCAACTTTGATATTAACAAAACTATCGTTCATTATTTTTGCAACATCGTCATTCTCAAATGATTCATGTGCCATCACATGGCACCAATGACATGAGCTATATCCTATGCTTAGAAATATTGGCTTGTTTTCTTTTTTTGCAATTTCTAGTGACTCATCATTCCAAGAATACCAATCAACTGGATTATCCTTATGCTGTAAAAGATATGGACTTGATTCGTTAGCAAGACTATTTGACATGATAGTGTTGTGTGTGATGATTATTTGTATGTAATATGACTATTTCCATAATGCAGAGTCATCCCGCTTATAGATCTCAATATTGATTTGTTTTAATAAACTACGCTTAGATTTCTGTGCCTTTTTTTCGGTGCCATAGTCTTTCTTTTCAACTAATTCTTCTAGTCGTATTAGCTGCTCTAGACTAAAATTCATGAACTTGTTTTTTGAAACCTCCTCTAGAAGTTTGATTCTCTCTTTATCCTCAGCGCTGATTCTGTAATCCAACAAATGACACATCACTGAATGGATTTTATTTCTTATCATTCACAAAAATTTAAGAGTGAACAAAACATGGTAAAATCGTGCCTGAAAAGATGCGGGCTATGGTTCTTGAAAAACTAGGTCCTGTTGAAACAAATCCGCTAAAGCTTACAGAAATTGATAAACATCAAATTCAAAAACCAAATGAGGTTCTAATTAAAATTGAAGCATGTGGTGTATGTCATTCACAGTTACATGCAATTGAGGGTGACTGGAGAGAAATTGGTATACCACCCACACTTCCAACAGTTCCAGGACATGAAGTTGTAGGAAAAATTGAAAATATTGGTAATGACGTAAAAAAATTTAAAATTGGTGACAGAGTTGGAATCACACCTTTGATGGGATCATGCCTTGACTGTCAATACTGTAATGAAGGTAAGGAGTATCTTTGTGAAAATATGGAAGTCACAGGTGAGTCGCTAAAGGGTGGCTATTCTGAATATATTACAGTTTCAGAAGATTTTGCAACAAGAGTTCCTGAAACCATGACGTCTGATTATGCAGCACCGCTTTTTTGCGCAGGAATTACTGCATATAAAGCAGTAAAGGCTGCTGAACCACAAAAAAATAAAAAAATTGCAGTATTTGGTATCGGTGGTGTGGGACATATGGCAATACAGTTCTCCAAAGTAGAGGGCTGTCAAGTCACTGGCATATCACGAAAAGAAAAGCATCTTCACGTTGCAAAAAAACTTGGTGCAGATAATATCTTTGTGTATTCCTCTAATCAGGAAAAATTCCTCAATGATGTAAAGAAGAACTATGGTTTGTTTGATGCCGCAATTGTATTTGCACCTGTAGATGAAGTCACTGATACAGCAATTAAATCAGTTAAGAAAGGTGGTACCATAGTAATTGCAACTGTAGGTAAGATTCCAAACTTTTTAGCATTTGAAGAAAAAACAATACGTGGTACACTGATTGGTTCTAGGTATGATATGGAACAGGTTATCAAAATATCTGAAAAAAATAATTTTGAAGTCGTGACTGAAACATTTCCATTAGAACAAGCAAATCAAGCATTACAAAAACTAAAGACATCTGATTTAGAAGCACGAGCAGTTCTTATTCCTTAAATATACAACCAAATTGAGGCAATTATGAATTGTAGGCGATGTCATCATACAGATGAAGCCCATACAAACAGTGGTTCCAATGAATCTATGCTAAGAAAAGGAAAATGTGAAATTCCAGATTGTACGTGTAACCAATTTTTAGATGCATTTGAAAAAATTGATGATGAGCAACTCTAATTCATATATGTAAGATGAAAAGCTACTGAATATGGAAAAGCATGCGTCAAAAGATGACATGATAAAAAACTTTGAAAACCTTCTAGCTAAGATAAATGCATTAGAAGTTTCTGCAAAGGATAGCTATCAGAGAGACATAATCAGAGTGCTTAGAACTCTAACAGAAGGACAGATTCACTCAATTAATGAATTTGATCATTTAAAAAAAGCAATTGATCTTGTAACATTGCAATTATTTGATGTTAAAAATAAATCATGATTAATCGGTATTACACAGCGGTTTATATTTACTAATTATTCTCTGAACAATTCTTTCCCGATCACTTTGCTGAGAATCAACCATTGGATAAATAGCCAAATATAATAGATCTTCAGAACCAGCGTGCTGGATCCAACATTTGAATTTGTCATTTTGTGTGAAAAAATCAGTCTTTTCTGTTTTTTCTACCTGAGATGCATATAATAGATTAAATCCATTCTTAATTTTGTTAAAAAGTATGTACACCAGTTGACCCATTGGAGGACCCCATTCGGAGATCTTAATCGGTCCAAGAAATTCATAATGTAAAATTTGTATTGCCAATTACAATATTCTTATGTTCATAAGTATTAAATTTGCCCAAAAATTCTTCAAAGTAAATGTCAGAGATGGAAAACCCACACCACTATAGAAAAGTAGGTTACTCTATGATTTTAGTTGCTGCATCACTCACAATGATAGGTCTAATTCATCTGGCAATTGGTGAAGATGTTCTTTTCGGGGATCAAATGCAGAGAGATAAAACTGCGTTCTTTGAAGAATGTAAAGCAATATTTTATGCAACAGAGGAATGTCAAAAATTTGATAAGCCTGGAAACACATTATACGCAATTGATAGATTACCAATAGATATGATATCAGAAGAAGAATTAATTACAGAATCAATAGTTCCAGAGCCTGTTGCTCAAACCATGTCAGAAACTGTGATTATCCCTGCAGGTGTTGGTGTACCAGGATGTGAAGAAACAAATGAATGCTATCTCCCTCCATCACTAATTATTGGAACTGGTACCACAGTGATTTGGGAAAATATTGATACTGCTGCACATCTTGCAACAAGTGGAACACCTAGTGGAGGACCAGATGGTTTGTTTGATTCAGGTATGATTATGGCTGGCGGTACATTTGAACATGAATTTATTGACAGTGGGGAATTCGAATACTACTGTCTTGTTCATCCATGGATGGTTGGAACAGTAACTGTAGAATAACTACTGGTCATTCATATAATCTTCCCACTTGTTTAGGTTAGTTGTAAATCGATTCATCTGATACAATGCACCGCCGATAATTCCAGCATGATAAAATGTGTAAAGATAGATTTGTGAATGTGTTGGATCACTTTGAGTTATACTCATACTAATCATTGAAAAGAAGACAAATGTCCCAGCAAATGTAATTATTCTACTCAGCATTCCTGCATTGAGTCCAACAATACGTCTTGTAGCAGCTGCCATTAATGTAAAACTGGATGCAATTAGAAATGTTGTGCCACCGTTAGATGTTATCATATCTGCTACCCATACAAGTACACCATCATCAATAGGGGATGTTTCTGGCATCATAGCACCGCCATGCAGTGCAAAATTTACAGAACTGAATAATCCACCAATGATCAAAAAGAAAAGAAATGTTTTGATGATTTTACGCTTTAATGCACTTCTTGTTTCAGATGGTTGTAAAGCTTTTTCAGAAATTTTAAGTCCATACAAAAAACCGATTCCAAATGCGGGTCCGAATAAAATATAATTGATAACTGGGTTTTCGGTCATAAAATCATTAAAGTATGTATGAAGCAATATTGCCATTATCAATGCAGATGCGGCTGCAGATCCAAAAATTATGAAAGTTGAAAACTTCAGTAATCTTGGCTCTCCTGTTTCAGAATTATTCCACGTATACACATAACGTACTATTGAGATTTGGATTAAAGACCCAAGTCAAAATTGATTTATGTGGTTTGTTAATTCTCGTAAAGCTTCTACCTGTGAGGGAGCACCTAATCCAATTTAGAAAGGGTAATAATCATTTGATATGACTGCAATTTATGAAAGCGCTTGTCTTTGAGCAATATGCAAGGGACGATGATTTTGAATCAATTTTAAACATTAAGGATATTCCGGAACCTATTCCAAAATCACATGAAGTCGTTATCAAAGTAGAATCTGCTGCACTAAACTATGATGACATATGGGCTATGAGAGGAAAACCGATTGATGTTCCTCTCCCACATGTTTCAGGTACTGATGCAGCAGGAATTATAACAGAAATTGGTGATGATGTTAAAAATCTCAAAGTAGGTGATCGTGTTGTTTCTCATGGAAATTTGTCCTGTAGGATTTGTAGCATGTGTACATCTGGACGAGAGTATGATTGCAGACAAAGGAAAGTTTGGGGGTTTCAGACAGGACCATTGTGGGGAGGATATTGTGAGTTTACACATCTTCCAGAGTTTAATGCTGTGAAAATACCTGATAGTATTACTTTTGATGATGCAGCTGCCGCGTCTATGACTATGATGACTTCATGGCACATGTTAGTGTCCAGAGCAAGTATTCAACCTGGTCAGACAGTAGTAGTTATGGGAGGAAGTTCTGGTATGGGAATATTTGGAATACAAATTGCAAAACTGTATGGTTGTGATGTAATTGCAACTGCTAGTCAAAGTAAATTAGAGCGATGTATTGAACTAGGTGCTGATTATGCAGTAGATCATAGAAAAGAAGACTGGCACAAAGAAGTAAAAAAAATTGCAAAAGAAATCTCTAAACAAAAGTCAAAGAAATCAGAGATTGATGTAATCTATGAACACATTGGTGGATCACACTGGAACAAGGAATTATCACTACTCAAATATGGAAAAACACTTGTGACTACAGGTGCAACAACGGGATATGATGTTATGACAGACTTGAGACATATTTTCTTCAAAGGTTTGAACGTAGTTGGTTCAACACAGGGAACACGTTCAGAGCTTGAGTCGGGGCTCTATTGGATGGCACAAGGTAAGATAAAATCCGTGATTGACTCTATATTTTCACTTGATGATGCATCTAATGCACACCAAAAAATGCTTTCGGGAAAAGATCTATTTGGAAAAATACTGATGAAATTATGATGTGGTTTTCAAGAAAGATGCTGTTTTAAACCTAAGATATGAGATTAAATCTATGAAATCGTTACCGATTATAATATCAGGAATAATAATTATGATTTTTGGAATAATATTCCAATTTCAAGGTCAGGGTATGATTGGTCCAGAATCATCATTCATGTATGAGAATCCAAGTTGGATTAATAACGGCATATACATTGGAATGGTTGGTGTGATAATAATCCTGATAGGTTATTTTGTAGAAAAGAAGAAACTAATGTAATCCATTTTTTTCAAAGTATTTCTGGTGATATTCTTCTGCCCTATAAAATGGAACCGCCGATTTTATCTCAGTTACAATATCATTACCAAATCTTTCTTTTGCAATAGGGTTGAGTTTTCCCTTTACTTCTTTGGCTAGTTCTTCTTGTTCTAAATCATGACAGAATATTGCAGACCGATATTGTATTCCTATATCTGGACCTTGTCTGTTAGGTGTAGTTGGGTTATGATTCTCGAAAAAAACTCTGAGTAGATCTTTATATGATATTTCTTCTGGTTCATATTCAACCTCAATTGCTTCAGCATGACCAGTTCTATCTGTACACACCTGCTCATATGTTGGGTTTTCCAAATCTCCACCTGTATATCCAACTTGGGTTGATTTTACACCTGGTGTTTTATTGAATATTTCCTCAACGTGCCAAAAACATCCAGCTGCAAACGTTGCTTTTTTCATAATCTTACTAAACTCTCTGTTTTTAAAAACCACACGATAGTGGATCTTCAGGTTTTAAAATTTCACGAATGACAATTGTTGCATATGAACCACGAGATAATTGGAATTCAATTATATCATTTGATGCCTGAAAACTATCACATTGTATTGACGAATTTCTAAATCCACCCTCTACTGATATCTCTTGAAAGTCTTTTATCAAAAACTCTGATGGTAAGACCTCTTCTTGTTCTAGGATTTTCTGTATATAATAATCAAATCTTGTTTTCTTGAAATATGAATGACCTACTAAGGGAACTGTTAGTCTCTGACCAATTTCATTCTGAAATTTACCTAACTTGTTAGTTCTATCATAGCAAACATCATTTTCTTGTGGAGTAAACAAGTCTTCCTCATATTTAAAAGCCATACTTAATGTCTTGTTAAAAATGTAAGATTGATATGCTTGAATGTAAAAGCGACGCATTTGTAATGGAATTTCTCGTATTGTCGTCTTTTGATCATTTGACTTAGCAAGACTTCGGAGAACTGTTATTTCTATGTCCATGGATTTAGGTAGTTGATCAATAACTTCTAAATCTGATTTACGCTCGAAGATTAATTTTCTATAGTGATTATTCTCTTCAGAATCATATTTTGATGAATGGCTTAATAGAAAATCTATTGCTTGTTGGTAATTTCCCTGTATTATTGCCTTACCGATGAGATGTGTCACTGGACGTTTTGAGCCAAATCTCTGATAGCCGAAGAAATTCAAAATTTTATCATATTCATTAAATTGTGAAACATCATTTGTTAAGTCTGAAATTTTTATCTTGAATTTGTTTCCCAACATATCTTGCTTTGAAATTGGTTTTTTCGTAAAACCAATTCGTACTAAAGAATATTTTTTTCCTTCAATCTGTTCTAATGACTTTGATACAGTTTTTGCCTGAACATACTGCTCAGTCACTGCATTAGAGTCCTTTAGACCAAGTGCACGAAGTACTAACCCAAATCTTTTTTCAACATCACGTAATACATGTGTTGTATCAGTTCCACTTTTTCTAAGAATATACACTGCAAATCCATTATCTTCTGATATTGCATTCAATGCTTTTTCAGATATTACTTCATTTACTTCAAAATCTTCATTATTTTGTTTGATTTTGCCTTTAGTGCCTGGAAAATTAGTTGAATATACAGATAGTCCTAATTCTGAATCAATTTTTGGTGTCACGATTCTATAATAACATCCACGTATTGTGAGATAGTTACCTCATTATTGCCTATACCAAGTAATACCTTGTAATTACCTGCTAATGATGTTTCACTTGCATGAATTGTTATTGTTATATCTTCAGTATTTCCTTGAGGTGAGTTTCTTGATGATGAAATCAGTAGATCAGAAAAATTTGTTGTTGTAGATGCAGTATGTGATGTTTTAATCTCACTATTTATGGAATCTGAAATATCACTATATACAATTGTAAGAGTGATTTCTCCTAATTCACCTTTTTTGAGTACTATAGTTTCTTTGTCAGTATTTATTTTGAATGGTAACGACTTTGTTGTATCTACAACTCCAATATTGTTTTCAGCCCATTCCGTGAACCAAATTGCGCCATCTGTAATATCAAAACCAAATATTTGTGCAACACCACAATTTGAACTTGATTCTAAATCACAGTCAGCCCAATTAGGATTCTTTGATGGGACCATATATTCAACAAGTGACTCGTTCTTTACATCAAATACTGCAATCTGATTTGAAGTTTGCTCATTAAATACAAGATTTCCAAGATTGTCAGTGTCAATCCAATATGGTCTAGATACTGGAGATTTTATTACACCTGTAACATTTCCATATGTGGAAAGTGGTGGAGTTGTTGTTATGTACTTGGTAAACTCTTCAGTAGTAGGATCAAATCTAAAGAAGAAACTACTAGACGTATCAACGATCCAAGCATCACCGTTTTGATCAACTACTAGACCATTTGCAGTGTTTAGATCATTTGGAAAATCAAAAACTTCAATGTAATTCTCTAAAGTGGTTTCAGTGTCATCAATTGATACTTGATTCTGATAATCTTCAAGATTCAATTTAACAAGAAATCCAGTTGAATCAACTACCCAATTGGTATACCATAAGTTATTGTCAGAATCAATTGTAATATCTCCTGTAAATGCTTCTGGTATTGGATTCAAAATGCTGGTGTATGTCACATCATCTGTACTCTGTGACAGATCAAAGATTGTGATTTTTCCACCAGTGAAATCATTCACAAATACATTAGAACCATCAATTTCTAATTTTTGTGGTAGTGAACCAGTGACTGCTGCTGGATATGATATTCCATCGTAAGTTTCAGTAATTGTGCTAAATTTCCATATTGAATCAAATGTTCCATCGGTATACCATAATGAACCATCTGGTGAATAATCCATTCCCCAAGACATTGTTCTTCCCTGTTCTGGCCAAAATGAATTCTCAAATTCTGTAAATTGTTCAGATGTAGGATTAAATTTTGCAATATTTCCTGTATTACTCTCTACAAACCAAACATTTCCATCAGGTACTACCTTTATTGCAAGAGGCTGCGTGCACACTGTTGGGATTTTATATTCCGTCACGTAGGAATTTGATTTTGCATCTTCAACACCACAAAACGTATCTCGCTGTTCGTCAGGGAAATTATCCATTGGCGTACCAGTCTTTGTAATATCCAAATCAATCTCATCTTGGGACATAGTTGGATCCGGTGGTGGTAATGCAAACATGATTGTAGATGTAAGAAGAATTCCACCGAAAAATATAACCACAAATACTCCTTTTTTATTAACAGCCAATAATCATTTCAAATTCTAGGCTTGTTATATCTTATTCCAAAGTTTTACAATAGTTTTAACTCGCCTGTAATCTTATCAATTTTTTCCTCTGGAGCAGGTCCTAGCGAAATACATGTTGTGGTACCTGGACTGATTTGGGTATGTCCAGCATCTGTCACCTCAGACCAAGGAATGTCTAATTCAATTGCACCTCTTTTCACTTCGTCCAATTCCTTTAAACTCGAAACCTTAACGACAACTTTTTCTTGACCACTCCACCACTGCTCAAACCATTGTGAGTGTGACTTTCTGACATGCTCAGCACCTAAAACACAAGCATGACCTACCTGTGCAGCAATCTTTCCTTTTCCCATGTCTAAATCAGTTCGAACTACTATGACTTGTTTAATGTCAGACATGATTATACATGAAAGTTGGTTATGATAAACTTTACAATTTAAGCATGTGAGTTTAATTAAATAGTAATCATTTTCTGATAACAGTAATGTATGATGTGGTTATTGCCGGAGGAAGTATAGCAGGATTATTAGCAGCGCGAGAAATTGCTAAAGATGGACACTCTGTTCTAGTCCTAGAAGAGGGATTTGAAGTTGGTACTCCAGAACATTGTGGAGGATTAGTAAGCAAAAATGCACTAAACGAGTTAGGTATTGATTTATCAGCAAAATCATTTGAAAATTGTATCAACACTGCAAAAATCTTCTTTCCAAATGGAAAACATTTCAGAATTGATTCAGCCAAACAAAATATTGTGGTTGTAAACAGACGTGAATTAGATAAGCAAGTTGCACGTCAAGCAAGAAACTATGGTGCAAATATTATGGTAAAAACCAGCTTTCAAGAAAAAATTTCTAATGCTGTTAAAACATCAGATGGTGTAATTGATTGTAAATATTTTATTGACTGCCGGGGTGTTGCTGCACTTGTAAACAGTGACAGGGATGGAATATATCTTACAGCACAGTATGAAGTATATGCTGATTGGATAAATGATGGAATAGTTGAAGTTTATTTAAACCAAGAAAAATATCCGGGCTTTTTTGCATGGATTATTCCTTCTGGTGAAGGTGTTGGTAAAGTAGGTGTATCAGGTAGGGGAATAAATTCGTCAGCAATTATTCAAGAATTTTTAGAAAATAAAGGAAATTACTCAGTTATTAGAAAAATATTTGCTCCTATTTGGATTAAAGGTCCAATTAAGAAATTCGTCACTGATGACACAATTACTGTAGGTGATGCGGCTGGACAATCAAAACCAACTACAGCTGGTGGAATTTTTTCATGTGGTATGGCAGGAATTATGGCTGGAAAAGCTGTGGCTATGGCTCTAAAAACAGATGACGCTGGGAAGCTAGCAGACTATGAAAAAATGTGGAGAAGTAAATTTGGAGATGAATTTGAAAAACAGAGTGTTGCTAGAAAAATTCTTTCACGAATAGATAATCAAACTATTAACAAACTTTTTGATTCAATAACACCAAAAATTATAAATGAAATTTCAAAAAAAGAGGACTTTGATTTTCACACTGGATCTATTATCAAATTATTAGGAATTAAGGGATCACTTAGTGCCGCACAGTCACTTATCAGTGGAGAATTAAAAAAAATAATTCCTCGCCAAGGCTAAAAATTCAAGCAAGGTATAAATTCCTAATAACGGGGAAAATCAATATGTCTTCTAGTATAGAATTACCGATATGCAGTGGTTGTAATAGACATATTATGCCTAATGATAAATCTGTGAAATTAAATTGTCCAGAATGTGGTAAGACTCTACTGTGGAGATGTCAAAGTTGTAGAGAATCTGCTTCATCTTATACATGTGATGCGTGTAAATTTTCAGGACCATAGAAGAATGACTAGACTACTTTTGGTTGTCAAAATACTTCCAACAGGAACGGAAATAGATTTAGACAAATTGATTAATTCAATAAAACAGAACCTCAGTGATGGTATAGAATTAAAACAGTATGAGAAAGAACCATTGGCGTTTGGCCTGGAATTTATCAAAGCCCAATTCACATTGGATGACGCTGGAGGTCAAATGGACTCACTAGAAAATTCTGTAAAATCAGTTGAGGGGGTAAGTGAATTTGAGGTTCTGAATATGAGTAGAATGTCTGTGGATATGAAATAAGTGATGGGAAATTGGCTAGAACTAACGATCCGTTACAAATGCGTGTTGAAGAAGCAAAACAAAGAGACATAGGGAAAAAGCGGGCTAGAATTGGGCCTGATGCAATGGATTATCTCAAAGTCTCACCAGGTGATGTGATACAGATTAATGGAAAAAAGTCTACATGTGCAATTGTATGGCCATCTGATGAAGATGAAAAATACCCAGACACAATTAGGATTGATGGTCAAACAAGAAAGAATATCGATGCTGGATTAAATGATATAGTAGTAATTAAAAAAGTAGTTACAAAGCCAGCTAAATCTATTACTCTAGCCCCAGTCACAGACACAGTCACTGTTGATAAGGAATTTTCTGATTTTGTAAAAAATAGACTTAAAGGGTTGCCTTTAAGCCATGGAGATGAAATTTCAGTAATGATTTTAGGAAATGCAATGAATTTCAAAATAAATAAGGTGGCTCCAAAAGGTATTGTACGAATTGAACGTACTACAACTCTAACAATCCTTTCAGAAAAATCAGATGATAAGAAGTTTAGAATTACATATGAAGAAGTTGGTGGATTACGTTCTGAAATTAAAGTTATGCGTGAAATTGTAGAATTACCACTGCGTCATCCAGAATTATTTGCTAGATTGGGAATTGAACCACATAGTGGTGTACTACTGTATGGTCCTCCAGGATGTGGAAAAACACTTCTTGCCAAAGTTTTAGCCAGTGAATCTGATGCTAATATGTTTTCAATTAATGGTCCAGAAATAATGAACAAGTATTATGGTGAAACAGAAGCAAAATTAAGAGATATTTTCAAAGAGGCAAAAGAAAATTCGCCGAGCATTATATTCATTGATGAAATTGATGCTATAGCGCCAAAAAGAGAAGAGGCATATGGTGATGTTGAGAAACGTGTTGTTGCACAACTTCTTGCATTAATGGATGGATTAACCGATAGAGGAAATGTTATCGTTTTAGGTGCAACAAATCGTCCTGATAGTCTAGATCCGGCATTAAGGAGACCTGGAAGATTTGATAGAGAGATGGAAATCTCAGTGCCAAACGCTGATGGTAGATTAGAAGTAATGGAAATACACACTAGAGGAATGCCAATTGCTAAAGATGTTAATTTGAAAGTATTGTCATCGGAACTAAGTGGCTATACTGGTGCTGACATGAAATCACTATGTAGAGAAGCTGCAATGAGATCAATTAGAAGATATCTTCCGGAAATTAGTTTGGAGACAGAAAAAATTCCAACAAAAGTTTTGCAATCAATGGAAGTCAAAATAATTGACTTTTATGATGCAATGCGTGAGGTTGTTCCAACTGCAATGCGAGAATTCTACGTTGAGCGTTCAAAAGTTTACTGGGACGATGTTGGTGGTTTAGACAATGCCAAGAAAATCTTAGAAGAAAATTTAATTATTGCAATGATTAATCCTGAGAAATTTTCTAAAATGGGGATTAAACCGCCAAAAGGTGCATTATTGTATGGTCCTCCAGGATGTGGAAAAACACTTCTTGCAAGAGCATTAGCAACTGAAAGTAGTGGAAACATGATTCTTGTACGTGGATCAGAAATTTTGTCAAAATGGATGGGTGAATCTGAAAAGGCGATAAGAGAAATCTTCAGAAAAGCAAAATCATCATCTCCATGTGTGATCATACTTGATGAGCTTGATTCACTGGCAAAATTCAAATCAGGTGAAGAGACTGGTCCGGGAGAAACAATTCTTAGTCAGTTATTAACAGAGATGGAAGATGGGGTAGCCTCTAGAGTAGTAGTTATTGGAATCTCGAATAGACCTGATATGATTGATGGCTCAGTTTTAAGAACTGGACGGCTTGATCTGAGAATTTTCATTCAGCCCCCAGATGAAAGAGGAAGATTTGATATAATTAAAATCATGACAGACAGTATGCCATTGTCAACAGATGTTAACCTAAAAGAAATTGCCGTCGCAACTCAGAATTATTCCGGTGCTGATTTGGCGGCATTGTGCAGGGAGGCTGCAGTAAATGCAATGCAAAATAATGCGTCTAGAATATCTAGTACTGATTTTGCTGCGGGGCTAAAACAAATCAAACCATCAATAACCAACGAAGTTGAGGCGTGGTACGAAAAAATTAAGGATGGAGTATCAAATGTTATTCCAAGAGAAACAGACAGGGTGTTTTACGGTTAAAATGACTATAATGCTTAAAAATAAAATATTAGAAAAAGTACAACAGAGTGAGGGACTAACTGATAAAGAATTGTTTACAGTATTATCGAAAGACGATGTTATGTTAGAAAGTGAATTTAACAAAATACTGCTTGATTTAGAAATTAAAGGACTTATTTCAGTTTCATGGCAAACAAAGAATATCAAAAGAATTGAATATGTCACAGTAAATAGTACAGATGACGAGTATGATAAACAGATTAGGGAAACTGAAGATCGTGATTATGAAGCAAGTTTCCCAAATACTGATTAACTATATTCTAAAATGAAAAGCAGCATCCAATGCAACTGCTAGAAAAATTATTGTCAAATATGGTGCAGTGACCTTGTATGCTTTCCACGCAAAATCTGACGTAGGTATTTTGGTTAGTTTATAATGATATACTAACATCAAACCTCCTGCTGCAGCGGCTATCACTGTGTATACAAGTCCCATACCAAATGCATAAAGCATCAACGAGTATGGAAGTAAGATCAAAGTGTTACCAAGTATGTATTTTGATGTCTTTTGCATTCCAATAAGTACAGGTAACATTGGAACCTTTGCTTCAGTATACTCATCTTTCATTTTCATGGCTAAACACCAAAAATGTGATGGGGTCCATACAAATACCAAAAACCCAACTAAGAATCCAAGTATATCCATTGAACCAGTAGCTGCAGACCATCCTGCCATTGCAGCTGCACTACCAGCAAATCCACCTATCACAATGTTTGAAGAATTCAATCGTTTCAACCATGCGGTGTAAATTATTACATAGAAGAATATTCCTAATGCAATAAAAAATGCTGACAAATAATTTAATGCTAATGCACCATATATCACAGAAATAACACTTACCGCTAACCCATAGATTAACACGTGATTTGATTTCATGCGTCCGGATGGGATTGGTCTAGTACTAGTTCGCTTCATAAGTGGATCTATATCACGATCATAGTAGTGATTTAGTGCACTGGAACCAGCAGATGCTAATGCACCAGCTATTATGATATGGATTAATCCCCAATTATCTAATTCAGGTCCTACAAGCTTACTTGCAGCATACATTGAAGTTACAGCAGTTATTACTAGCAAAACAACAATTCGTGGCTTTGAAATTTCTATAATCTCTTTTAGACCCAACATTTTCATTCATTGAATCATTCTATTAATTCGCTTCTAATTGCGATCAAAATCATTTCACAAAGATAAAATATTCCACTGAAGGCATCAAAGCAAATTGAGTAATTGGGATTTAATCATGCCGGGAGCTGGTTTGACGGCGATAGGACTCGCAGGTTTGGTAACATCATATTCTGGATTAGCTCATACATTCGTTGATGGAATGCATGCACTAACTGGCTTGTTAACTATGATTGGTCTTATCATTCTTGCACAAGGAATTTTAGATGGTGGTGTATCTACAACCAATAGAACTAAAGCAGTTGTTTTGGTTATAATTTCTATTTGTCTTGGATTTGGTACATTTGCACTTGTATTTACTGAGAATTCTACAGTTTCAGTATTTTATGCAATATTGATAATGATAACAATTCCAGCAGTTGTAATATCATACTTTGCTATGAAAGTTCCACAATATGTAAAACCCGTTGGAGTAATATTCATTTTAGCATTTGGCTCTGCAATTGGATTATACGTTGCATTCGGATATGTTGGTCCAGATGGATATCTAGTTGCAAGTGAGGTAGCGGAAATAGTTGAAGTGGTAGAGGAAGTTTTGCCTACTGGACCTACATTTGCAATTTCAATCCTGTCAGGATCTGCTGAACAAGGAAATCCGGATTATGGACCAGATGAGGCATTTGTTTCACAAGGTTATATTATTGAATGGACAAATGAAGATGAAATGTCACACACCGTAACAAGTTCATTGGACTTTGGTGAAACATTTGATTCAGGTCTCATGAATGCTGGTGATTCATTCTTACTTGACAGCAATAAACTTGATCTAGGTTCATACGAATACCTGTGTATTGTTCACCCATGGATGGTATCAACAATAATTATAGAAGAGCCAGCTGAATAATAGTGTGAAAGAAATAATTCTAAATCAGACGCAAGTGGATTTACTCAGGGATCATGCTACAAAATGTGGTTCAAATGAATCATGTGCAATGTTACTTGGCATACATAATAAACAACAGTGGAATGTTAAAGAAGTTTTTCTAACACGTAATGCAGATGGAGACTCGGAAGTAACTTTTACAATTCCACCAGAAGAACTTCTATATGGATATAAACTTGCAGACGAAAAACATTTAGAATTAGTTGGTATTTTTCATTCTCATCCAAACTCAATTGCGGCACCCTCAAATACTGATAAAAAATTCATGAAATTAAATGGTGACATACCATGGATTATTTTTTCTGGGATAAACACAGATTTCAAGGCATACATACTAGATGAAGATATAGAAGAGATTCCGATTAAAATTGTGGAAAGGCATTTTTTCCAATAATTTAAAACAACTTGCTTGAATTAAATAGAACTCATTTTTAGGCATCATATGGACATACATGTTTACGATACTTATGTTAAAGCCAAAGATGG
>CESL01008777.1_pt1 | contig 37284 bp, 36 predicted proteins | sample 531221 | NCBI WGS metagenome assembly CESL01 (sample SAMEA2622197, study PRJEB7988) | marine metagenome | biome: marine biome (ENVO:00000447); feature: mesopelagic zone (ENVO:00000213) & marine oxygen minimum zone (ENVO:01000065); material: "saline water (ENVO:00002010), including plankton...
GGTGACAATCACCGCAGCCACCAGATCACTGGTGGCCTGGTCACGACCGTAGGATGGCGCCCATTGCAGAATGGGCAGATAGCGTTTCAGATTCATGCGCGGCTCAGAACAGGTTGACCGGTACCTTCAGGTACACCTGGCCGTTGTCTTCTGCAGGCGGCATATGGCCCGCCCGCATGTTCACCTGCACCGAGGGCAGGATCAGCCTCGGCATATCCAGCGTTGCATCCCGCTCGGTGCGCATCTTCACAAACTCCTCTTCCGACACACCATCGTGCACGTGCACATTAGCCTGACGCTGCTCCGCCACGGTGGTCATGTGCTGGTATTCATCACGGTCGGGAGCCTTGTAATCATGGCACAGGAAAATGCGAGTCTCCGGCGGCAACGCCAGAACTTTCTGGATAGACTGGTAGAGAACCCGGGCATCACCGCCCGGGAAATCACAGCGGGCCGTGCCGTAATCCGGCATAAACAGGGTATCGCCCACAAAGGCGGCGTCGCCAATCACATAGGTGAGGCAGGCCGGTGTATGGCCGGGTGTATGTAGCACACGGCCTTCGAGGCTGCCGATCGCAAAGGTGTCGCCTTCCTCAAAGAGCCGGTCAAACTGACTGCCATCGCGGGCAAACTCGGTACCTGCGTTAAAGGCCTTGCCGAAAATGTCCTGTACCTGAATGATGTTTGCCCCGATACCGGTTTTGCCTCCGAGCTTTTCATGCAGGTAGGGAGCTGCTGACAGGTGATCCGCATGTACGTGGGTTTCCAGAATCCATTCCACGGTCAGATCGTTCGCCTGGATGTACTGAACAATCTCGTCGGCCGAGCGCACATCAGTGCGGCCAGCGGCATAATCGAAATCCAGCACCGAATCCAGAATCGCACAGGCCTGGCTGTCGGGATCGCGCACGACATAACTGAAGGTGTTAGTGGGTTCGTCGAAAAAATGCTGAACGATGGGCTGGGTCATGGTATTCACCTCTGAAGTCGCCAGTTCTTTAATTTGATCTAAGGATATACTGAAACGATATATAAGGTGAAATGCTGTTTTCTTATATGTGCGATAACCCAAATCCATCGAACAGACAATTCCGCCCGCCCGCCTTCGCTTCGTAAAGACGATGATCTGCGATGGCAATCAATGCCTCCGGAGTCGCAGGCTGAGCTGTCAGTTCCGAAACACACACCGCGCCCGCGCTAACGGTAATTCGTAGCAATTGTCCGTCACACTCAAATTGTTCCTCCCGCACGGATTGAAAAATCCGGCCAATCAGCGGGACAACATCCTGTTGGTTAACTCCCGAAAAAACCACAATAAATTCTTCGCCACCATAGCGCGACACAACGTCTGTAGTCCGGCTGTATTGCGTCAATAGTAACGAAAACCGCTTTAAAATCTTGTCGCCAACAAGATGTCCAAATCCGTCATTTATGCGCTTGAAGTGGTCAATATCAAATATGGCTACACAAAATTTTTCGCCATAACGATTACAGACCGCCAACATTTCTTCCATGCGCGGTAGCAGGTATCGCCTGTTGTATAGACCTGTAAGTGGGTCACGAATTGAACGGCTGACCAGATCCTCTTCCAATCGATTTCTCTCCAAAGCTCCGGAAAGCAGGCCAGATACGATAATCATCAGATCAGACTGATCTCGGCGCCAAGGTCTTAAACTGAGTGAATCAACTCCAAAGAATCCCATGACTTCACCTCGCACAAGAATTGGGGCACAAATCATGGACTTCACACCCTGAGACTGAAGAAGCAATTTCTCTTCAGTCGCATCAACCGGAAGTGCGTTTACGTCTTCAACAAAAACCACTTTATCCTGGTCAATCATTCGATGGATCTGACCCTGCCACCAGGTAAAGCCTGAGATATCGACCTCTTGCTGTTCAGCCATCAAAGACGGCACTCCAGCCCTAGTCCACTCATGCGTGTTGGTCATTTGGGCGTAATCTTTGGAAAAGGCATATACATAGGCTCGATCAACCTCAAAGAAACGTCCTATAGCTTTTAAAAGATCGTCAATGCACTCATCAATCGTGCCAAAGCCCAAATGAATAAAATGCGCAGACAAGGCTGCGATCATTTTCTGGAATCGCGCCTGATATGAGGCCTCTTCTTCACTCATTCTGAGACTGCGTTCAAGCGCTTTGTAGTGCTCTATATTGATAAATTGCCCGTACCAGATAGTGCTTCCATCCGGCTGTTCTTCTGGCATGGAAGTGGCTTCGTACCACTGAACTTCTCCGTCTTTTCCCCTGACTCTGGCCCGGTAACACCAAGGCGACATGGTATTCGCAGACAGCAAAATCGATTCTCTAATACCATCGAGATCGTCCGGTGCAATTAATGCAAACATTGGATCCGCATCGCCGTGTAAACGAACCGGTTCAATGCCGAACACGTCTCGGACCCGATCACTAATATAGGGAAAAGCGTGGTGGCGCCGGTCGGCACTCAATTGGTAGGTGAACAGAATGCCGGGAACACTTGATGCCAGTTTTCGGAAAAAACTCTCCGAGAGTGCTTGCATCTCCGTCTGAGCAGGCGCTGACTTCGGTGTTCCCTTCATTGTTTGGGTTCCTCATAACCTCACATAAAAAGTGTAGTGCAAGGCTATAGTACCCGCGAGTTCTCTAATTCAAATCCTCAAGGAGTAACTCGGCTTCTGCCCGACGACCGGCATCGGCAACCTCACGACCAGGTCTCGACGGGGCCGCTAATACTTTTTCAAGATAGACCCGGGCCCGTTGCGGCTCATCCTGCTCCGCCAGAAAATCTCCAAAGAAGTAATTGGCATCAATACCGTCCGGGTTGATTGCCAGCGATTTCTGCAGGTACTTCCGGGCCATCTCATCATCCCCGAACCCCAGCGGCCAGCCCGGCACCTGATAATACAGGCTACCCAGCGAGGTATAGGCTGAGCCATCCAGCGCCTCCGGAGCGATCTTCAGGGCCGCTTCCAGGGAGGCGCGGGCCTCTTTCACCAGCCCCAGCGCACCCAGGCCGCCTTTGGCACCTGCGTAGGTGCTGAGCACAATACCCTGCCAGATCAGCGGTTCGGCACGGCCCGGATAATCAGCGACAAAGGTCTCGGCCTCTTTGGCCAGTGCCTCAAATGCCTTTTCCTTATCATCTTCGGGCAACTGATACTGGATCTGAGCCCAGCGTTGCTGGATTTGGGCCAGTTCCGCCTGCATGTCCTGAGCCCACAGGGGCATGGCCATGACCCCCGCCAACATCATTACGATCCACTTCATGACACCACTCCTGAATCCAGAAAGCGCCGGATCACCGGCAGCTGTTTTAACATCGCTTTATCCACAAGCTTCGGCAGGATGCCGTTGATCACCACAAACAGTTTTTCCGGCCAGCCGAGAAACCGCCGACGTTCATCTTTTTTCATCGCCTGAAGAATCTGGGCTGCGACAGCGTCCGGTGCGTCCATGGCATTGCCCAGGGCACGGTTCAGCTCGTTCACCGGCGCCGGGTTCATGGCCGTGGCCGTGGCTCTGGGCGCTACGTACACCACCTGCACCGGGGTGTCCGCCAGCTCCCGGCGCAGGGCTTCGCTGAAGCCGCGCAGGCCGAACTTGCTGGCGCAATAGGCGGTGTAGCCGGGAAACCCGATGCTGCCGAAGGTGGACCCCACCAACACCAGGGCGCCCACGCCGGCTTTACGGAAACGAGGCACAAAATGCCGGGCCACCAGCATGGCGGAACGCAGATTGACCATAAGCTGTGCATCCAGGTCGCCGACGGCCATGGCATCCAGCGCCGCAAACCGGTTCTGGCCGGCGCAATGAATCACACCATCAATATCGGGATACACCTCACTCAACTGTTGAAGCTGTTGATCCAGCTCCGGGCTGGCCAGCTCCAGGTGTACCGGAGAAACGCCGGCGCGCTTTTCCAGCCGCTCCGGATGTCGGGTCGCAACGATCACCCGGGCTCCGCATTCCACCAGCGGCCCGATCAGGGCCTGGCCAATGCCACCGGTGCCACCCAGCAGCAGGAAGGTACGGTCATGCAGCCTCATGACGTTGCTCCTTGCCATGGGCCCGCAGCGGAATGCTGTGCAGCATATCGCCGTACAGGCGATACACCATGCGCGCGGCCTCAATGATGGCCTGCTGGTCCTCCGGATCGGTGATGTCGTTCATCAGGTTGCGGAAGAACTCGAAGTGGTCCTGATCCAGGGCGCCGTGAGAGTACAGATAACTGAACGCCTGATTGGGCAGGCCTAGCTGTTTCTGGATGGCTTCACCCAGGGGCGTTGCCAGCTCAATGGAGGTGCCCTCCAGCACCTGAACCATGCCAAAAAACGCCGCCGGGTTACCCCGCTGGATGCGGTCATACAGGTAGGCCACCATCAACTCGATGGAGGTATCGGGCTGGCCATGACGAATGGCTTCCTTGTCTTCGCCGCAGGCTTCAAGGTCGTTGAGAATCCACTCGTGGTGGCCGTATTCTTCCTCAATGTATTCCACCAGTGCCTTGCGCACGAATTCCAGCCGTTCGGGCAGCCGGCCACCACAGGCCATCATCAGTGGCACCGTATGCTTCACGTGGTGATAGGCCTGGATCAGGAACCAGGTGTAACCCTCAAGATCAAAGCGACCCTCGCGGATAGCCTGAATCACCGGGGCACCGGTGACATGGGCCCGGGCCTGTTCAGTTTCGGATTGCAGTCGGTCAAAAAATGCCATGTTGGAGTCTCCTGGCGTTGTCTGTTGGATAGAAGTGCCCGCAGGCACTGAGAGATTCATGAATAAGGGAAAGGATTCGGCCATGAGCCTGGGCAGGTCCGCCTGAATCTGGTGCCGCACCGGGCGACCGTTGGCCGTGATGTGGCCCTCGGCCTGGGTCAGCCGTTGCCGGCGCAGGTACACGGCCTGCAAGCGGGCATAATCCGGCAATCCGGCATTCAGCAACGTCAGGGCCGCACGTATATCGTCAGGGCTTCGGTTATCGGTGATCACCACCAACGCACCGGGTTGCGGCTCACCATCGCCAAATACCACGGCCTGAGCAGCCCCCAATGCCTGGACCAGTTCACTTTCCAGCCATTCCGGGCTGATGTTCCGACCAAAGCTGGTAATCAACAGGTTCTTGGCCCGACCGTTGACGGTCAGAAAGCCCTCTGTGTCCTGGTCGCCCAGATCGCCGGTGTCGAGCCAGTCATCGGCTTGCGGCTCATCACCGAGATATCCCAGATGGGTATTGCCCCGGACCAGAATCCGGTGCTCGTTATCCACCTTTACCTGAACATGCCCCAGGGGGAGGCCCACCGAGCCTTCACGTTCCGCTCCGGGCACGTTCAGCGCCACCACCGAGCCACATTCGGACAGGCCGTAGCCCTCGTACAGAGGCAACCCAATCGACCGTCCACGGGCCAACAGGTCCGGCGATACCCGGCCGCCGCCGACCGCCAGGAAGCGAAACGAATCCGTTGTCAGCAATCCCTGCTCGCCGGCATTGACCAGCGCCATCGCCAGCTCAGGCACCAGAATCACGGAATGGGGTTGATGCCGATTCAGGCCGGCCACCAGCTGGCCGAGATCGAGGCCACTGCTGCCGGTCATGCCCAGAGTCTGCAACGGGGCAACCGTCACCGTGGCGCCCATCAGCAGGGGCAGGTAAACCCCGGCAATGTTCTCCAGCAGGGTTGCCAGCGGCAGAATGCACAGGTGTTGCTCCAGCTCCACACCTTCCAGCCGCTGCTGCAGCGCACCGGCGGTCGCCGCCAGCTGCTGCGCCGACAGGCACACGCCCTTGGGGGTACCAGTACTGCCGGAGGTGAAGGTAATCTTGCCGGTGTGTTCCGGCATCCAGGAAGCAGCAGGGGACACCGGCAAATGTCTCAGCCAGACGCCATGACCGATCATCTCCGCCTGTTCTGCTTCGCCACTGAATACCAGGGCATCCAGCCCGGCCCGCTGAATCAGGTGCTCGGTCTGGCTTCTGGAAAAAAACACCGGCACCGGTACACACACCACGTCCGCCATCAGACAAGCCAGGTCCGCAACCACCCAGGCCGGGGTGTTGTCGCCACACAGGCCTATGCGTTTCACGCCCAGGCTCCGCAACTGCTCGGCCACCAACTGCGCCGCCCGCCATAGCTGCTGATAACTGAAACTGGCGGGCCCCTGCAGTGCAATGCGCTCCGGATGTTGCCGGACCCGCTGAGACAGGAGATCAGGCAAGGCGGCCATAGGCACCTCCCAGGTCCGCCTGCGGTTTATCCTCGACCGCAACAACCGGCTGCACCAGCTTCAGCAAGCCGGCGGCGCGCAAGGCCGCCATACCATCAGCGACCTTGATGGTCATCACCACCGGATGATGGTCGTAATAGCGACCCCAACCAGCGCCGCCATCCGGCAATTTTGAAGGGTCGGCATCCGCCAGCACCTGCGTGGCGATGCCGAGCCGATGGAAACTGTTGCGCAACTGGTCGGTACCGGTACACACCACCCAGTCATAGCCGGCAGCATCCAACCACACTGAGAGCGAGGCGAACAGATAGCGGCTGACCCCGGCTTCCACCCCGGCCAGGTGGGCAATTTCGGCAATACCGCTGCGCCTTGTTCCCGGTTCCGGCATCAGTGTTTGCACCGGCACCGACAGGTAATCCTCCAGAAAAAGCCGTTCCTGTTCCGCATTGCGCACGCCAACGGCGGCCAGCAGCGTTCCCTGAGCGGTTGTCAGGGCCAGAAGCCGTGGAATACGCAGGGAAGGCTCGGCCCCGTACGCGTGGAGGAAGCGGCGCCGAATGAAATCCGACACCGTGTGGGCCAATGGCGTGTTGGACTGGATTTCGCAAAACCACCGGCCAGCACAACGGACGGCCGGAACCAACTCCCCGGAATCCGGAGGACAACAGGTCGACATTGTTAACGGATCAGTCATGGCTGCCTTCTCTCTGCTTGCTTTTCCTGGCCCAGACGGACGCAGGGTCATGGCTGACAGATTAGAAAGGCTGGCTTAAACCAGTCTTAAGACGGCACCACAGCAACCTTAAGAGCGCCTTAAGGTTTCTGTGCCTGCACGGTTAAGGCTCACTTAAGAAAGGAGGGGTAGATTGCGGCCGACCTCGGGGCTATCCCGAAAACAATCGACACAGACGCAAACACCTATGCCCAAAGCTCGCCATTTTTTTCAACGCCGACTTGCCCGTTTCCTTGCAGCCGGCGGACTGGCCACGCTGTTGCATTGGCTGATGATGGGCCTGCTGGTTCAGGCCGGGCTTGACCCCAGGCTAGCAACAGCAACCGGAGCCACGGCCGGACTGGTTTTCAACTACGTGGCCCAGCATCAGTACGCGTTTGCCTCGAACCTGCCGCACCGAGTTGCGATGCCGCGATACCTGGCGGCAGCCAGTCTGGGCTGGACCCTGAACCTTTTCAGCTTCTCCGTTCTCAGCCTGGCTGGCCTCAAAGTCCTGTCAGCACAGTTCCTGGCCACGGCACTCGTCACGGTTGCCAATTACTTCTTTGCCAAGAGGTTTGTTTTCCATGAAAAAACAACGCTCAAGCTCCCCTGAACCTATGCTGAGCATAGTTATTCCGGTCCACAACGAGGCTGAAGTGCTCCCGGCCCTGCTGGCTCGACTCTGGACGACCGGGCAAAAGCTCGACGGCAGTTTTGAGCTGCTGTTTGTCGACGACGGCAGTCGGGATGATTCGGTCGCCATTCTGATGGCCGCCAGGCAACGGCAGCCAGAAATCCGTGTCTTGCAGTTGTCCCGAAACTTCGGCAAGGAGGCGGCAGTCTCGGCCGGCCTGGAGCACGCCCGCGGCGAGGCCGTGGTGCTTATGGATGCAGACCTTCAGGATCCCCCCGAACTGATTCCCGACATGCTTGCCGAATGGCGCAAAGGGGCCGATGTCGTGCTGATGAAACGCCGATCCCGGGCCGGCGAAAGCTGGCTTAAACGCATCACGGCCAGCCTTTTCTATCGTCTGATCAATCGGATCAGCGATTCTCCGATTCCGGTCGATACCGGCGACTTCCGGCTGATGAGCCGGCGCACGGTCGAGGCCCTGAACCGGCTTCCGGAACGCAACCGTTACCTCAAGGGCATGTTTGCCTGGGTCGGTATGCCCACCGTAACCCTGGAATTCGATCGCGACCCCCGAATCGCAGGCAGCACCAAGTGGAACTACCTGAAACTCGTACACCTGGCCATGGAGGGCATCACCTCATTCTCGACCCGACCACTGCGACTGGCCCTTGTGCTGGGCTTACTGGCCGCGGGGGCAGGCGGCACCGTTGGCCTCTGGGAGGTAATCCGGGCGCTGGCCTTCGGCATTTCAACACCGGGCTATGCCTCCCTGATTGCCATGATCACCTTCCTGTCCGGCGTCCAGCTTCTGTGTGTCGGCTTGTTGGGGGAATACATCGGGCGCATCTATATGGAAACCAAGCAACGCCCGGTTTTTATCGTGGCGGAAGATAGTCAGGAGACCATGACTTACATACAACCCATGCTGCGAGTGGCCGGCCATGACCAGAATCAGTAACACCTTGCTGTGGCTGCTGGTCTCGGTGCTTGCTGCCAGGCTCGGCCTGTCTGCCTTGTTGCCGTTCGCGGACACCACCGAGCCCCGCTACGCGGAGATGGCGCGGATTATGGCGGAAACCGGCGACTGGATAACCCCCTGGTTCGATATTGGTGTGCCTTTCTGGGGCAAGCCGCCCCTGTCGTTCTGGACTCAGGCACTGTCATTCAAGCTGTTCGGCGTCAGCGAATTCGCCGGCCGACTGCCCTCCTGGCTGGCCAATGTCGGCATCGTCTGGCTGGTCTACAACCTGCGTCGCTACCTGCACCCCGACCCGCTCGGCCACGGAGCCAAAACTCAAGGGCTCTGGGCTGCGTTAATCTACGCCACTACGGCATTGGGCTTTCTGTCTGCCGGCACGGTAATGACGGATTCATTCCTGGCCCTTGGCACCAGCCTGACACTGGTGAGCCTGATCATTCGCCTGCAGGGGGGGCCGCCGCTCTGGGGCTGGCTGTTCTTCATCGGCCTGGCTACTGGCCTGCTGGCCAAGGGACCACTGGTTCTGGTGCTTGCTGGCCTGCCGGTGTTCCTCTGGGCGCTCACCTTCAACCGTTGGCAGACCCTCTGGCACAGTTTGCCCTGGGTGCGCGGGCTGGCCCTGACCCTGTTGATGTCAGCGCCCTGGTATGTCCTGGCAGAGCTGAAGACACCGGGTTTCCTGGATTACTTCATTGTCGGTGAGCACATCAAGCGCTTTGTCGTCAGCGGCTGGCAGGGTGATCTGTACGGCAGCGCCCACGATTTCCCCCGGGGCACGATCTGGCTCTATCTTGTGCTTGCCAGCATGCCCTGGGGGCTTGTCGCGGTGGCTGGCGTGCTTCGCAACCACTGGTGCGGCGCCTTCCAGCTGCAGCAATGGCATACTGGCGAACAACATGTCAGCGCGCTGGTAGTCCTGGCCGCGGTGACACCGGCCGTGTTCTTTACCCTGGCCGGTAACATACTCTGGACCTATGTGCTGCCTGGTCTGCCATTTGTTGCCGCGCTCAGCTCCGGGCTACTGATGCCAGACATCGGCCGACGCTTGAAGCGTTCCTCAGTGGCCGCCACCCTTTTCATCCCCGTGCTTGGCTCACTTGCCAGCGGCTGGGTGAGCCTTCATCCGGAGCTGCTGAGAACGGAACGGGAGCTGGTGATGACCGCCCGTCATCTGTCTGACAAGCCCTCTGCGAGGCTTGTTTATACCGGCGAACCTCCGTTTTCTGCCCGGTTTTACAGCGCGGGTAGAGTTGATGGCATCGAGGTGGAAGCCCTCAGGCGCGAACTCGCTGATGGAAATCGAACGTTGCCCATCGCTGTAGCGGTGGATAAAGATCAGCGGGACTTGCTCGACCAACTGGAGCAGATAGCCGATCCGGTCGATCAAAACCGGCGTTACATTCTGTTTCTGCTGGAACCGGTAACCAAGAGTGCAGCGTTGAGCAATGATTCCGGCCGCACTCCGCCAGCTTTCAATTACACTGAAGAGCACAAACAACCTTTGAGTTGAACACCAAACGGATGGCTGTAACAGAATGCGCATACTTCTGACCGAAGATGACCACCCCCTGGCCAACACCATGTTGAGCATGCTCCGGGACGACCAGAATACCGTAGATTGGGTCGATGATGGCCAACAGGCTCTGAACGCCTTACTGAACGAGAGCTTTGACCTGGCCATTCTTGACTTGACGTTACCCCGTGTCGATGGCCTGGACATTGTCCGCCAGGTGAGGGAGCAGGGCGTAGAGTTGCCCATCATCATCCTGACTGCGCGGAGCGAACTGACCGAAAAACTACAGGGACTGGATGCAGGGGCAGACGATTACCTGACCAAGCCCTTTGCCATGTCAGAACTGAAAGCCCGGATAAGGGCGGTTACTCGCCGCCGCTCAGGCACACGAGTCTCAGGACTCAAGGTGGGGCGACTCGTGCTTGATCCGGACTCTGCGCAATTGCAGGTAGGCACAGAGACGTTCGTGCTACCCCGTAGCGAACTGCAGATCCTTCACTATCTGATGCGGCACCCTGATCAGGTGGCAACCAGACGACGTTTGGAGGAACAACTTTACGGCTGGGATCAGGGTGCCGAGAGCAACGCCCTGGAAGTTCACGTTCACCATCTGCGCCGGCGGCTGGGTAAGCAGGCCATTCGCACTGTGCGCGGCGTTGGCTACATGCTGGACAGCAAAGCAGCCTCGGAAGGCCAAGAAATATGAGCCTGACACGGAAGCTGATTCTGCTAATTACCAGCACTGTTTTTATGATCACTCTGATCGCGGCAGGCTGGGGGTTCTATGTCAGCAATCACCAGTTGGACGAACTGTTCGATGCGGAGCTGGCACAAAGTACCCGGATTGTGCAGGGGCTGGTGGAACATCTCTCGAGCACTCAGTCTATCGAGCAGTTAGCCTTTACGCTGTCGAAAACTCTCGAATTGCCGGACGCATTATTTCAGGGCGATGAAGAAGAGGACGAAATTCTGCCCGACGGTGCCGGGCATAAATACGAACGCAAAATCGCTTTCGAAGTCTGGTCTCCTGATCAACAACCTGTGCTGGACACGCTCCGGGCTAACGATGCCCAGGGCCTTGAGCCAGGATTTGCCTGGCAGGAGGCCGCCGGCTATCAATGGCGAACGTTTACCATGCGAGATACATCGACCGGGTTCTGGATACGTACCGCCCAGCGAGAGGACGTTCGGGATGAACTGAGCCAGGAAATTGCGCTGGGCAACGTTCTGCCTTTTCTGTTGGCGTTGCCTCTACTGGCCATAGCCGTCCTGGCATCAATTCAGGTGAGCTTCAAGCCTTTGAGAAAACTCGAAAAACCGGTTCGGAACATGGCGCCTGAGAACATCCATCCCCTCGATGATCGTCAGGCTCCGAAAGAAGTAGCTGGATTGGTGCACGCAGTCAACGGCCTGTTGAGACGGCTGAATCAGGCTCTGGAACGTGAACGCCGCTTCTCCGCTGATGCGGCACATGAGCTGCGAACCCCATTGGCCGCGCTGCGCCTGAATCTGGAGAAAGTTTACGGTGACAACCCCGAACAATATGGAGACCTTATCCAGGCCGTAGACCGAATGGTTCATCTGGTCGAACAAATGCTGTTACTGAGTCGGGTGGACTCCGGCGCTCAGTTTCCGCCGGAGCATCACAATCTTTCCGCCATTCTGGAACAAAGCATCGCAGATGTTGCACCGCTGGCGCTAAAGAAAAACATAGAGCCGGTGCTCCAGGACGAAACAGGTCCGTCCCTGATTAGCTGCCATAGTGCCCTGATTAACACCCTCATGCGCTCCTTGCTGGCCAACGCCATCCAATACAGTCCGCCTCATACCATAATCACCACCAATCTTGTTCCCGCAGGTGAAGGCTACGCCATTTCGGTTTGTGACCAGGGTCCTGGAATTCCCGCGGAGGAGCGTGAACGCGCACTCAGCCGGTTTGTGCGACTGGATCAACGTAAAGGAGGAGGCGCAGGGCTGGGGCTGGCGATTGCTCGGCGTATTGCCGAGCTCCATGGCGGCCATCTTATCCTGGCAGACAGGGCAGACGGTCAACCCGGGCTTTGTGTGCAAGTATGGCTGCCAGCACGATGCCCGGCGCTCACGAAACGCTCTTAAGATTCGGTTAAGCTTCAAGGCTGATAATTCTCCAAGGCATAAACCGCACGGCAACGTGGTTTGGTTAACATCTTGGAGAATATCTCAATGTCTCAGCACAGCACTCTGTCACTGGTCATTCCTGCAAAAAACGAGCAGGAAAACATCGCGAAGCTGCTGACCGAGGCCTTCAACGTTATGAGGGATTACCCGGGCTTTGAAGTCGTGCTCGTGGACGATGGCAGTTCCGACCAGACACTGGCAACAGCTCGTCGCACTGCCGAGGCTTTGGGGGGCAGGCTATTGGCGGTTCGACATGAACAGAGCATCGGACAGAGCGGGGCACTGGCGACCGGTATCCTTCGCGCCACAGGCCAACTGATTGTGACAATGGACGGAGATGGTCAAAACGACCCCGCCGATATTCCAGCACTGTTGCAACAAGCGAACAGACTCCACAATCCCGACTTTTGTATTGCCGGCTATCGCAGAAATCGGAAGGATACAGCATGGAAACGTTTCCAATCACGCCTGGCTAATCGTATTCGCAACGCCTTTCTACATGATGGAGTTCCCGATACAGGCTGTGGACTGAAGCTGTTTCCCCGATCGACCTTTCTCAAACTGCCGTGGTTCGATCACGCCCATCGGTTCATTCCCGCGCTGGTGAAAGGCGCGGGAGGCGAAATCGCCATTGTCGAGGTCAATCATCGCCCAAGAATGGCCGGGATTTCCAAATACAATGCCTGGAACCGTGCATGGGCCGGAATCGTCGATATGATCGGCGTTATGTGGTTACTTCACCGCACACGAGTTCCTCAAATTGCAAACCTAGAGGATCCGAACAACAGTCGACCGGCAACGGAACGGGCTTGATATGGCTTCGGGACTGCGCTGGCTATCTTTCGCCATCCTGGTATTAACAGGCTATCTGACCATGAGCGGGGACTGGTTCGGTTTTCTGACCGATCAGGAGCGCGTGGCAGATTTCCTGAACAGTAATGGGCTGGCAGGACTTTCAGCCATTACGCTGCTCGGTGCACTTTTCACTGGATTCGGAGCCCCCAGACAGGTCCTCGCTTTCGTTCTGGGATTTGCCGCAGGCAGCATTCAGGGTGCGATCCTATCGACTATCGCTACAGCCATTGGCGCGACAGGCTGCTTTTTTGTCGCACGCTGGCTTTTGCGAACATCACTCCTGAACCGTTTTTCAGATCGCATGCAACGTTTTGACCTGCTGTTCACGGAAGGCACTCTGCTCAAAATACTCATGATCAGGCTGTTGCCGGTAGGCAGCAATCTTGTCACCAATCTCCTCGCCGGGTGTTCCGGGATACGATTCGTCCCATTTTTGTTGGGCAGCGCTCTTGGCTACCTGCCCCAGATGGTGATCTTTGCAATGGCCGGCGCAGGGATTGGCCAGGCCCGTCTCGATCAGCTTGTGGTAAGCGCGGTTCTGTTCGCGCTGGCAAGTGCCATTGGCGCTTACCTGTATCACAACCAGCGCAATCAGACCCTTGCTGATTCCGTATCTGACCCCTCCTGAGTTGCGATTATGACACTCGACTTCCGTCTTCGGCGTTTACCCGACACCTTATTCAATCTGCCGTACAACCGATTGTTACTGGTGGTACTGGCCTTCGCAGCACTCATGATTCTGACCGGCATCGGGTTACGCTCTCCGTGGCCCGCCGACGAACCGCGATTCGCCGAAGTAGCCCGGGAAATGGTGACCTCCGGGCAATGGCTGCTGCCGATGCGGGGCGGCGAACTCTACCCGGACAAACCACCGGTGTTCATGTGGGCCATCGCCTTTTTCTACTGGCTGACCGGCAACCTGAAAATCGCGTTTCTGCTACCGAACGCCCTGTGCAGCCTGCTAACCCTGGGCCTAGTGTTCGATCTGGGCACACGCTTGTGGAACCAACGCACCGGCGCCATTGCCGCACTGCTGCTGATGGTGGCACCCCAGTTCCTGATTCAGGCCCAGCGAGCCCAGATTGATGCCATGGTGGCCTGCTGGATCATGGTGGCCTGTTACGGTCTGATCCGGCATTTTTTCGTGCAGCCATCCTGGCGTTGGTATTTCGTGGCCTGGGCCTTTATGGGGCTTGGCATTATTACCAAAGGGGTTGGCTTTCTGCCCGCCTTGCTGTTCATTCCGATACTGGCCCTGAAACTGCAGGACACTTCTCGGTTTCAGGGCACACTCCGCTGGCGCTGCGCCCTCGGCCCCCTGGTCATGCTGGCCGTTGTGGCAGCCTGGCTGGTGCCGATGGTGCTGGCCGTCAGTCACCTGGGCACCGACGAGGCCCTGGCCTATCGCGACAACATTCTGTTCAAACAGACCGGCGAGCGCTATGCCGATTCCTGGGGGCACATTCAGCCCTGGTATTACTACCTCGCCAGCGTGATTCCCTCGCTGTGGTTTCCGCTGCCGCTGCTATTCCTGGCACTGCTGCGGCCCATTCGTGAGATTCTCAAACACAGGCTGGATGTGGTGGTTCTGCTGGCGTGGGTCGTGTTGGTGGTGGCGTTTTTCAGCCTGAGCCCGGGCAAACGCGGAGTGTATGTGCTCCCGGCTTTGCCGGCACTGGCCCTGAGCCTGGCCCCGGCATTGAGTGGACAAAACCCGGCACGCTGGTTCGGGGCGGTCACCAGTGTTCTGCATCTGCTGCTTGGTGCAGCCTTGATCATCCTGGGCGTCCTAGCCTGGAATGACCACCCTCGTCTGGTGGAAAAGGTCGCTGACTACACCCAGGATCCGGCTCGACTGCACGAAGCCGGCACCCTGTTGTTCACCCTTGGGTTTATCTGGGTCGCAAGTCTCATGGCGTTCTGGCGCTGTCGGGCACTCGGGCGCTGGTTCATTGCCCTGATGGTGAGTTGGCTGGTGTTCACATCCTGGGGTTATCGGATTCTCGAGCCATTGCGCACACCCAGAAATGTGCTCGCCGCAGCCGAGCAGTTCGTGCCTGCCGGCGGGCAGATTGGCATGATTGATTTCCGTGAACAGTTTATTCTTTTCTCGAAGCGGGATTTCACTCATTTCAGCTTCTTCAGTTCACTGGAACAGGAAGATCGTAATGCATGGGTCTGGATGAAGAAGACGCCAGACAGTTACCTCATTGTGGCCGATCGGCATGCTCTGTCGTGCTTCACCACTGACGGCGCAAAATCAATTGGCACCGCTCACCGGGATACCTACGTGCTGCTGAGCGACCAGGACATGACTGACAGCTGTGAACCACCGGACAAGGTGACACGCTTTACCACCGAAAACCCCGGGAAGTGGTTGGACTGATGCAACCCTGAGAACACCGCAAATTTTGTTGGTCTCACGTACAATGGGCGCTTTTGAATTCTCAAGGAGGCGCCCTTGCTCCCTCGCTCGCAGATTGCACAAGAATGGCAGGCCTTCTGGCTGGCCCTGGGCTTCCTGACTCGTATCCCAATGCTCGTTCGGATTGATTACTCCCAGCGCCTGATGAACCAGAGCAGCGTTTATTTTCCCCTGGTGGGCCTTCTGCTCGGCCTTGGCTATTGCGCCGCCTACTTTCTGTTCTCATTGGTGGCCAGCCCGCTGGCGGCCATTATCCTGGTAGTTATTCTGCACCTGTTTATCACCGGGGCCTTCCACGAAGATGGCCTGGCCGACAGTGTTGATGCTCTCGGCGGCGGCTATACCGTTGAAAAACGACTGGAGATCATGAAAGACAGCCGGATCGGAACCTATGGCACAGTGGCACTGGTGATGGCCTTGCTGCTGAAAGTAGCTCTGCTGGCTGAGGCTGAATTGATCTGGCTTGCGTTGCTGGTGGCACCTGCGGTTTCCCGGCTGACACCACTGATATTGATGGCCTGCCTGCCGTACGTCACTGACCCCGATAAGAGTAAATCCAAGCCGGTGGCAGACGGTTTCTCCCGCAGCCGTTTGCTGGCGGCCGCGGGGTTTGTATTGTTGCTGGCAGCCGGATTATCACTCTGGCAGCCGTTACTGATTCCCGCAGCCATAACGGCCGTCCTGCTGGTTGCTGTGTTCTGGGGCAGCTATCTTCGTAGCCAGCTCGGTGGTTACACCGGCGACACCCTGGGCGCAGCTGTCGTGTTCAGTGAACTGGCGCTGTTGCTGTTTCTCTAACGTGGGGGCATCGTCAGTTATCCACCGTGAAGGACACTATCCGGGACAGGTGGCTGATGGGCATTTCCGTCTCTTCGTGCCAACGGTTGAACGCCTCCTGGGCCTGGCTCATGCCTTTCTTGCTGGCCGGTGAGGCATCCAGTATTCCGGCCCGGGTCAGGGCGGTAACCACATCGTGGGACAGGATAAAACCATCCCAACCCACCCGGCGCAGGAAGTACTGGGCTGAGTTCCCCCCCAGACGCTCACCGTTACGCTTCAGGTAGAGCAGCAGCCCCACCTGATCGGTCGACGGCCACTGGGCCAGAAACTGACCAAAGCTGCCATGGTCTTTCGCCACATCCATGATCATCCGGGCATTTTCCGGCACGGTCCGGATCTTCTGCATGTTGCGAACGATACGCTCGTCTGTAGCCAGCTGCTCGATCACTTCTGGCGGCACCTGCTGCCAGTAGGCGGGCACAAACCCTTCGAAGGCCGCCTCAAAATCCGGCCACTTGTTCTCGATTACCCGCCAGACAAAACCAGCCTTGAAAATGCATCGGGTGATCTCGGACAGGTAACGGTCGTCGCCGATCTCCGCCAGACGATGTTTTTCGGTGACCGGAGGCAACAGGGATTTCAGGGCCTGCTCGCCACCCTTCCGGGCCAAGGCCTGCTGGTAAAACACAGAAAACTTCATAGACCCTCCACAGAGATCCCCAAATTGGGACTTAAAGATCCCAATATGGGATTGAAAATACCCAAATCAGGTACTAAAGTACCCATATTGAGACTCATGAGATGCGACCTGACCATGCCTGGAACCAGTATCGGTGACGCACTGTTTACCAAAACCCAACAGCGCCTGCTATCGCTTATCTACGGCCATCCAGACCAGAGCCTGTACCTGAATGAACTGGTACGTCTAGCAAATATAGGGCGCGGCACCGTTGTCCGGGAGCTGGCCAAACTGACCGATTCCGGTCTGGTCGTCATGACCCGCCAAGGCAACCAGAACCACTACCAGGCCAACCCGGACAACCCGATCTTCGATGAGCTGAAACACATCGTCCAGAAAACCTTTGGTATTTCCGATGTGCTCCGGAATGCCCTGGCGCCACTGGCGGATACTCTCGAACAAGCCTTTATCTACGGTTCCGTGGCAAAAGGGGATGCCCATGCGGGCAGCGATGTCGATGTCATGCTGATCGGCCACGATCTCAGTTACAGCGAGGTTATGGAACTGCTGGCCCCCGCCGAACAACAATTACAACGAACCATCAATCCCACGTTATACTCTCCCGCCGAGTTCGAGCAGCGTATCAAAGACAATCAGAGTTTTGTCACCCGGGTGCTGGACCAACCCCGCCTCGACCTCCGCTTCAGCCACTGAGACAAGACACATTGCATGGAAGCACTCGATAATCTGGTCAGGATCCGACGACTCAAGGCAGAACCACCTGATGCCCGGGAGTTCGAAGGCATGCTCAAGGCTGCCGACACCAAGCTCCGGGACGCCTGCATTGAGGGATTGTCTGAGGACAGCCAGTTCTCTCTGGCTTATGGCGCCGCCCACGCATTATCGCTCGCCGCCCTGAGATGGCACGGGTATCGTTCCGAAAGCCGTTATATTGTCTTCCAGTGCCTGCAACACACCATTGGCTTACCCAATGCCAAATGGCGCGTGTTGGACAAGTGTCATTCGGCCCGCAATCTGGCCGAATACGAGGGCCACATGGACGTGAACCCCCAATTGCTGAAGGAGCTGATTGCGATCACTCGCGAGCTGCAATCACTGGTGAGGGATCTGCCGCCAATAGGAAACTGACGTCCATCCCGATGTCAGACCTGCTTTAACCGGGCCAGCAGGGACTCCTGATCAAGGGCGCCACCCCAGGTATTACCATGTACCAGATCTTCCAGCGGCAGCCGGGAACGCCAGCCTTTGGACTGTAATTCCGGTTGCTCCAGGAATTCACTGACATAGCCCAGGCAGAGATAGGCCAGTGGGTATACATGATCCGGTAACTGCAGGATATTCGACAGTACATCCTGATCCAGGATGCTCACCCAGCCCACGCCAATGCCCTCGGCCCGTGCCGCCAGCCAGAGATTCTGCACCGCCAGGCAGGTGCTGAACAGATCCATTTCCATAATGGAATTACGCCCCAGGACATTGGGGCCGCCGCGGGATCGATCACAGGTGATGCAGAGGTTGATGGGGCTTTCCAGAATGCCCTGCAGTTTCAGGCTCCGATAGGTTTGCTGGCGCTCGCCGGTGTAGTTTTCCGAGGCCTTTGCGTTTTCATTGTTAAAACTGTCCAGCACCTGCTCGCGCACCGCCAGGCTGTCGATCACGATGAAATCCCAGGGCTGCATGAAGCCGACGGACGGGGCGTGGTGGGCAGCTCTCAGGATGCGCGCCAGAACCGCCTCCGGAATGGCATCCGGCAGGAACTGAGAGCGCACATCCCGGCGCTCGAAGATGGCCCGGTACAGGCCTTCGCGCTGGGCCTCGCTGAAGGGATCATTCGGGTTACTCACAACTGCAAAAGTCTCCTTAACCGGTCTGTGTCCAGGCACTGGTGCACCTGATCGGCCAGGCGATCAAGCTGCTGCAGACGGTGACGCTGGTAGTCCACCGACTGCTCGCCCTGTGTTTTAAGGCCTGCCCAGTCCAGAATGGCATTGCAGGCGGCTGGCTCGTCGAAGACGCCGTGGATATAGGTACCCGCCACCTGGCCATCCGCACTGACGGCGCCATCCGGCCTGCCTTCCAGCTCTGCAAATGGGCGCACCAGCGCGGCACCTTCCGTGACACCGTTGTGCATTTCATAGCCTTTCAGGGCGCTTGTCACCGCCGTGCTGGCAATATGGGAAGTCAGCCCACCAATTACCATTCGAAGCTGCTTGCCCGGCACCATACGGGTCACCATCTCGAACAGGGCCAGGCCCTCGGTTATACCGATTTCACCTTCCAGCCCTTCCGGGTCTTCCACTTTAAGTCCCAGCATCTGGAAGCCGCCACAGATACCCAATAGCTTGCCGCCATACCGCAGGTGTTTCTGGATGGCCTCCGGCCAGCCTTGTTGCTTCAGCCACTGCAGGTCGTGCCGGGTGCTTTTGCTGCCGGGCAAAATAACAAGATCGGCTGGCGGAATGGGTTCATCCGGCCCCACGAACACCAGGTCAACGCCCGGGTGGAGTCGCAACGGATCAAAATCGTTGTGGTTGCTGATTCGGGGCAATACCGGCACCACCACTTTCAGGGCGCCGGCCTCACTGGTGCCGGCGGCACTGACGCTGTCTTCGGAGTCGATCACCAACCCGTGCAGGTATGGCAAAACGCCGAACACCGGCTTGTCCGTGTGTTCCGTCAGCCAGTCCAGCCCGGGCTCCAACAGCCCAATATCACCCCGGAACCGGTTGATGACAAAACCCGCCGTCCTGTCCCGCTCACTCTCGGAAAGCAACGCCAGTGTACCCACCAACTGGGCGAAAACCCCACCCTTGTCGATATCCCCTACCAGCAACACCGGGCAATCGGCGGCTTCGGCAAAACCCATGTTGGCAATGTCGTTGGCCCGCAGGTTGATTTCCGCGGGGCTGCCGGCGCCTTCGGCGATGACCACATCGTAGCGGGCGCTCAGATCCCGCCAGCTCGCCATCACCGAATTCATCGCCTCAGCTTTGTAGGCGTGGTAATCCAGAGCATCCATATTGCCATGGACCTTGCCCCGCAAGATCACCTGGGCGCCGCAATCGCTCTGGGGTTTCAACAACACCGGGTTCATGTCGCTGTGGGGCTCCAGGCCACAGGCCAGCGCCTGTAACGCCGTGGAACGGCCAATCTCGCCGCCATCCACGGTGACTGCACTGTTCAGGGCCATATTCTGGGGCTTGAATGGCGCGACTGAGACCCCCTGCCGGGCCAGCCAGCGACACAGCGCCGCCACCACCGTGGTTTTGCCAGCATCCGAGGTGGTGCCCTGCACCATCAGGGTGGGCATTTACAGCTCCACACCCTTCTGGGCCTTGATGCCCTGATCCTTGAAGGCATGTTTGACCACACCCATCTCGGTGACCGTATCAGCCAGATCAATCAGTTCCTGCGGAGCCCCGCGACCGGTGACCACCACATGCTGCATTTCCGGACGGGCCTGCAGGTCGTCCAGCACCCTATCGAGATCGATGTAGTCGTACTTCAGGGCGATATTCAGTTCATCCAGCAGTACCAGGTCATAGCTGTCATCGCTCAGCATGCTTGCTGCAACTTCCCAGGCATCGGTTGCGCTCTTAACATCCTGTTCCCGGTTCTGAGTGTCCCAGGTGTAGCCCTGTCCCATCACGTGGTAGGTGACGTTCGGCAGCTCACGGAAGAAAGCTTCCTCACCGGTGCTGAATGCGCCTTTGATAAACTGGACGATGCCCACTTTCATACCGTGGCCCAGAGCCCGGGCCACCATGCCAAAGCCTGAACTGCTTTTGCCCTTGCCGGGGCCGGTGAGCACCAGCAACACGCCCTGTTCTTTCTGGGCTCGGGCGATGCGCTCCTGCATGATTTTCTGCTTGGCGGCCATGCGCCTGGCATGGCGTTCGGGGTCTTTGGCGCGTTCACGCATGATGACTCTCCTTGGGTTAAAGCGTTCGAGTTGCTCAAGAAAACCGGATTTCCTCACCGCGAAAGATCGCGCTAATCAAAGCAGGCGCTGACGGGAAGTATCCGTGAAAATAGCTGGCCACCAGATTCTGGTCGCGATACACCGCCTCACCTTCCGAGCCAGCCTGTTTCTTCGCCCTGGCGGCAGGTAGCCACGGTGTCTCAAGACTCGAATGGTGATAGGTGTGGCCCCGCAACCCGCCGAGCTGGGTTTCCAGACTTTGCAGACCCAGTGCGGTCAGTCGGTTAGCCATGGTCGCCCGCCCGGGCACCAGGCCCAGCAGACGATGTACTTTGCCGTCTTTATCTGCCAGCTCTTCGGCACAGGCCATCAGACCACCGCACTCTGCCAGAATGGGTTTACCGGCCTGGTGGAAGGCGCGAATCGACGCGAGCATGGCCTGATTCTCAGCCAAGGTCCCAGCATGTAACTCTGGATAGCCGCCCGGTAGCCAGAGTGCATCGGCCATCGGCACTTCCGAATCTGTCAGGGGCGAAAAATACACCAGCTCAGCGCCCATGGCGGTGAGCAGATCCAGGTTGGCGCGGTAGATAAAACTGAAGGCCGCATCCCTGGCAACCACGATCCTGAGCCCCGCCAGCAGCAGTTCTGGCCGGGAAGGTGCCTCAAAATGAAAAGACACGGGCTTGGGCAGCACATCCATGCCCGCTGACATCAGGACTTCGGCAGCCTTATCCAGCCGATCACTGAGGTCGTCCATTTCAGCCGCCTGGACCAGACCAAGGTGCCGGTCCGGAATGTTCATGGCATCGTTTCGGGGTATCGCTCCCAGCAGGCTGATACCTTCCGGCAGGCTCTCCCGTAGCAGCTCGCCGTGGTAGGGGCTGCCAATCTTGTTGGCAATTACCTGATGAACAGGGAGTTCGGAATCAAAGCTCGCCAAGCCGAGGGCAACCGCGCCGAAGGTCTGAGCCATACCTTTGGCATCAATCACGGGCAGGGCCGGAATACCCGCCAGTTTGGCCAGGTCGCCGCTGCTGGGGCTGCCATCAAACAAGCCCATGGAACCCTCCACCAGAATCAGGTCCGCGCTCTGGGCGGCCTCGGCCAGCCGCCACCGACACTCGTCCTCGCCGGTCATCCAGGGGTGCAACTGGTAAACCGGGTTACCGGAGGCTACCTCCAGCACCATGGGGTCCAGGTAATCCGGCCCGTGTTTGAACACCCGGACGTTACGGCCGGCGTTCCGGTGCAGTCGGGCCAGGGCGGCGGTGACCATGGACTTGCCCTGGCCGGAGCCGGGGGCGGTGATCATGGCCGCTGGGACCTTATTTTCCATCATTCAAACCAACTCCATAAGTTTGGCGACCGGTGGCGGGGTGTGCCTCCCGGGACCGTCAAAACAGGGATGTTTTTGTCGAGCGTACAGGGACGTATTTACAGCGTGTCCCGGGAGGCACACCCCGCCACCGGTTGCTGCACAAGGCTCGAGGTCAGGTTCGTCTCGGCACAAAAAAAGGCGCGCCATCCACTTCCACCGTTGCCAGTTGCTGGTTGTACAAACGTTCCAGAGCGTTCGGCACCAGCATCCTTTCTGCCGGGCCCCAGCAAGCTTCGCCATTGGGGTACATCAGCAGAATATGATCACACCAGCGGGCAGCCAGATTCAGATCATGCAGGCACATGAAAATCGCGTTCCCGGCTGCCGCACGGTCGGTGAGCAGTTTCATGACGGCCACCTGGTGATGCAGATCCAGATGATTCGTCGGTTCGTCCAGCAACCAGGTATGAGGCGACTGGGTCATCAGGGTGGCAATCGCGACTCGCTGGCGTTCGCCGCCAGAAAGGGTGCTGACCAGGCGGTCTTTCAGGTGCAGGACATCCAGCGCTTCAAGAGCCCTTTGCGCCATAGCCAGATCGCCTGCCCCTTCCATCTGCCACGGAGACAACCAGGGATGGCGACCGATCAGCGCGGTTTCCATTACCGTTGCCGGGAAGCCGTCCTGCCGGTCCTGGAACACCAGCCCCAGCTGTTGAGAGAACACACGGCGTTTTATTCCGGATACCGAAACATCATCAAGATACAAAGCACCAGCGCGAGGCGGCCGAAGGCCTGCGAGCGTATGCAGCAAAGTGGTCTTGCCGGCACCGTTGGGCCCGAGCACGCCCCAGATCTGACCGGAGCCGATGGTTAAATCCAGCGGGTAGCCATCGGCGCGGCCGGGAATATCAATCACCAGGTTCCGGGTACTCAGGGTCTGCATGTGGCGGCTCTGCATGGCGTCCATCACCGACTCCGGTACAGCAGGTACAGGAACGTAGGTACACCCAGCAACGCGGTGATCACACCCACCGGTAGCTGTTCCGGCGCGATCACCACCCGCGCCAGGGTATCCGCCAGCACCAGAAGGGTGCCGCCAGCCAAGGCACAGGCTGGCAGAATCAGTCGCTGATCATTGCCCAACACCAGCCGGAGCATATGTGGAACCACAAGGCCGACAAAGCCTATGCTGCCCGCCATGGTGACCGCCGTGGCGGTGAGCAAGCTGGCGAGAATGTAAATCAGCCATTCCAGCGGGCGCACCGAAATACCCAATGCCGCCGCCTGCATCGGTCCCCGAGCCAACACATTCAGGCTCCGACCCAGTGGCACCACCAGAACACAAACAACAGTCAACAATCCCAGTCCGGGCCATGGTATCCGGGCGTAAGAAACATCGCCCATCAGCCAGTACAGCATGCCCGGCAACTCCCGGGCCGGGCTGATCGCCAACATCAGGGTAATCACCGCACCCCAGCCAGCGGCCACCACCACCCCGGTCAGCAACAGGCGGGAGGGCGTCCAGCTGCCAGTGCCATGGGCCAGCCCAAACACCATCAAGGTCGCGAGCAGGGCACCGGCAAAGGCAGAACCGGAAATAACCGCGCCGCCAAGTCCCGCCAGCATCGCCAGCAACGCACCAACAGCGGCGCCGCCGGACAGGCCCAGAACATAGGGATCGGCAAGCGGGTTACGCAGCAATACCTGCATCAGGGCCCCGGCCACGGCCAGCAAACCTCCGGTGGCAAAGGCCGACAAGGTTCTGGGTAGCCGGAGTTCAAGGATCAGCGTGCGCTGGAGATTCGAGCCTTCACCCAGAAACACCGACAGCACATCAGCAGGTGATATCGCCACGCTGCCAACACCGACCGAGATCACCATGGCCAGCACGCCGGCCAGAGCCAGCACCAACAGTGGCAAAGTGATCGGCCGGATCACGCCAGGGCTCCATTAAGGTCGCCGGTCACGGGCCACCTCCAGTTTTTCACAAAACAGGCGCGTACCTTCGAGCATTCTCGGTGTTGGTCGCTGTACCAGAGATGGCGGGATAAAAAACAGGTTGTCCCGCTCTGTGGCGGTCAGGCTCGGGAATGACTGCCATCGAGTCAGCCAGTGGCGGTTTTCCTCCCCCATCCCGCCCGCCAGGATAGCTTCGGGATTGGCCGCAATAACGGCCTCGGCACTGATTCTGGGCACCAACCGTTCCAGGTGGCCAAACACGTTGTCACCCCCACACAGCTCAATCATTTCACCAATCAGATGGTCACCGTTAATCGTCATCAAAGGCTCATCCCACACCTGATAGAACACCGGTACCGGGTCGGCATCGGTAAACCTGGCTCGCAGGTCTGTAATGCCTTTGCGAAATCGCTCAGCTTCGGCAAAACCCGCGGCGTCGGTACCGGCCAAGATAGAGAGACGTTCAATGGTGTGAGACACAGCCTCAAAACTGCGGGGCTCGATGGAGAACACAGGCACACCCATTTCTCTGAGTGTCGCCAACTGCTCGGTCGGGTTACCGGTTACCCAGCCAATCACCAGATCCGGCTGCAGTTCCAACAGGCGCTCCATGTCCATGCGGGTGTGGCTGCCAACCGAAGTGACTTCTTTGGCGGCCGGGGGGTAGTCACTGTAGGCGACCACTGCGACCACCTGATCGCCGGCTCCTGCAGCCCAGGCCAGCTCGGTAGCCCCGGGGGAAAGCGCGGCAATCCGTTGTGCCGGTTGCTCAAGGCAAATCTCTTTACCCAGATCATCCGTGGCACAGACCGGCGATGCCAGGGCGGGGAATGCCAGCAGCATCCCGCCCAGAATCAAAGCCATTGCCTTCAGATCTGCCACAGAGGCCTCCCCCGGTTTAACGGTTATTATCGGATATCGTAACGCACGGTCAGCATGGCAGTGCGGCCGGCTGCAATGTAGTCCAGGTCATTCTGCCGATCATAACGAGCGGTGCTGTATTCCTTGTCCAGCACGTTAGCCAGCGTCAGCCGGGTTGACCAGTCAGGGGCAAAGCGCCAGCCCGCCCGCAAGTCCAGAGTAGCAAAACCGGGCAGTCTGTCGTCGTTGGCACGGTCATCGTAACGATAACCTTCGGCCACCACTGTGCCACCGAAGTCCCAGGTACCAACGCGCTTACTCAGGTCAAGACGCAAGGTTTTGCCACTCCGGCGCTGGAGTCGGTTTCCGGTTTCCCGGTCTTCCGGATCCAACAGCGTCAGAGCCGCATCACCGCGCCAACCATCCCGCTCAAAACCAGCGCTGAACTCGGCACCACGGATTCGGGCTTCATTGACGTTCATTGGCGTCCACAAGCCACTGGGGGTCGGGCTCCAGGCAATCAGGTTGTCCACATCCAGTTGGAACAGCGCTGCATCCCAGAACCAGGTCTGATAGTGGCCACTGGCACCCAACTCCACCGTGCCGGACTCTTCTGCCTCCAGGTCCGGGTTGGCGCCGGGAAAATACAGATCGTTGAAGGTGGGCGCCCGGAAAGACGTACCATAACTGATCCGTACTCGGTGGGATCGATCCAGAGCATGGCCAAGGGCAATGCCACCGGTTTCATTTTTGCCGTAGGCTTCGTTGTCGTCACCGCGCACACTCAGTTGAAGGTCGGTTGGGCCGAAGTTCAGGCGCAACTGGCTGTACAGGGCGGTGTTGGTGCGGCTGGTCTCGGCGTAATCGGTGGTACCGCTGACTTCGTCAGTCATTAACTCTGCCCCTACCACCAGCTCATGGACATTCCAGGTAAAGGTGTTGTCCCAACGCGCTGCCCGTGAACGGGTATTGAAGGTGCTGTTGAACGTGGGCGTAATGTTGTCGGTTTCGTCCCGGGATTCAGAGAACTGAAGTGAATGCCGCCAGTAGTCACTCACCGGGGTTTCCAGCCCGAAGCCGATGGTGCGAATCATGAAATCAATTTCGCCGCCTTCGTATTCGGTATTGCCCTCGCTTTGCACCATCACCAGGCTGGCTTCTCCGCCGGAGTCCAGCTCATGGACGACACGTCCGATACCGGCGGTGTTACGGAAGCCCCGGTCGTCACCATCGGTGATCACTGCTGTACCGTCGGTTTCTTTATGCAAACCACTCAGGCTGAAACGGGTATTTCCAGCGCGGGCAGCAACACCGGCACTACCCTTCTGCGTGTTGAAATTGCCTGCACCGGCTTCTACCCAACCTGCCGGCGTGTCTTCCGGGTCCAACGTAAAGGCCTGCACCACACCACCGACAGCATCGGAACCGTACAGTGAGCTCCGGGCGCCACGGACAATTTCCACGCGCTCGATCAGTTCAACGGGAAAGTACTGCCAGGAAGGACCACCGGATGTGGCCGAACGCAGGCGCACACCATCAACCAGCAGCAGCGTGGAGTCGTTGGCCGTACCGCGGGTGTAGACACTGGTGGTTTTTCCAAAGGAACCGTTGCCGGTCACGTTGATTCCGGGTTGTCCTCGCAGGAGCTGGGTGAACTCTGAGGGGCTTTGCTCGCGGATGGTTTCTTCGTCAATAACCGTGACCGATGACAGGCTTTCACCCGCAGTCAGAGGCCCAAGGGTGGCGGTAACGACAATCGGTTCCAGCTTGCGTTCATCCGACGCTTCATCGGCGGCAACGGCTGGAAACGCCAGTGGTAACAACATCAGGACGGGAAGGGCTTTGGCAGTACTCATAGCTTCACTCACGGTTCACCGCACGCACCCGTACGGTCGATCAATTAACTGCGGAGGAAGACAGACTGCTCAGACGGGGGTGGAGGGCGTGTCAGTACTTGCGAGCCAGGTTCACCCACCGCCGTCGCCCTCCGCAACGTCTGGTGTCCGGAACTCACGGTTCCGCCTTTCAGGCCGGTCTCCGGGCTTACAGGCGGAGCCGATGCTCCGGGGCAACCACCTTCCCATGCCGTTGGCACAGTGGCGTACTGGATTGCCTTTCACCTGATTACCGTTGCGGGGGCAGCGCCGGAATGTCACCGGCTTCCCGTTTCACTGCGAGCACTCCTCCGGACTATCGCCAGCCTGGACAAAATGCATACAGCACCTGAAATCGCGGGCAAGACTATCAACCAGGGTGGGGGTGGTCAATGAGATATGTTAATTCAGACAACGCACCCTCCAGCCGTTGCCAACCGGTTTCATCCGGCGGCAAACCGAAGCGCAGGGCTACGGGTGCGTCAAAACGCCTGACCAGAATGCCGCGGCAAGCCATCTGATCAGCAATGTCCGCTGCGCGGGGATGTTGAACCGTTCTGAAGAGCAGGGTGCCGGTGGGGGACGACATCCCATATTGTCTGAGCAGGCCGTCCATGCGCAGTCTGGCCGTTCGCAGGCTGGCACGAGCCTCCACCTGCCAGGCCCGGTCTTGCAGTGCCCGGGCCATCAGGTACCGGGCCGGACCGCTGACCGTCCAGGGACCAAGTTCGTTCGACATCTCGCGCGCCAGACCAGGGTCGGCCAGGACCGCACCGGCACGGAGACCGGCCAGCCCGAAAAACTTGCCCAGTGAGCGCAACACGATCAGCCCCGGAGCGCCCGTCCACGGGTCCAGGCCGAAGCCCGGCTCGCCCTCAATAAACGCCTGATCCAGCACCAGCCAGCCATCACGCTCGCGCAGCCGCTCGTGCCAAAACCGTAAACGGGCAGGATCCATCAGCTTCCCGGTCGGATTATTCGGCTGTATCCAGACTACTACATCCACAGAATCCAACCATGCCAGCTCCGCTTGCATTGTCGCCTGTTCAGGAATCGCCACCACGTCGAAACCCGCTCGCCGCCAGGCATGACCATGCTCACGATAACCGGGCATGGGCACGGCCACCCGACCGAAACCATGCTTACGGGCACGAACCGCTGGCAGTGCCATGATCGCCGCCTGGGAGCCTGCCACAGGCAGGCAGCAGGCACGCTCCGGTGCCCCGGCCCAGATACGGATAATCTCTTCCAGCCCATCCTCCGGCTCCGGCAGCCGTTGCCATACCTCCGCCGGAATTGCCGGAACCGGCCAGGGCACAGGATTAATACCGGTGGAGAGATCCAGCCATTGTTCCGGAGGAATGCCCCAGTGCTGAGCCGCTGCCCTCAGGCGACCTCCATGCTCCGGCAAATCAGCACCATCGAACGCTGTCACCCGATACCTCCTGACCAGAACGCATTCAGACTTGCGGCCAAGGCCAACAACACCAACAGCCACAACATCACGCCACGCTGAACCAGGGAAATCGCGCCCTCCACGGTTTGCGCCGTGGCGCCTTGCCCGCTGCCCAGCACCGGTCGCTGTTTGATGCCAACGGCATAAGGCGCCGGGCCGCCCAGAGTGACCCCCAGTGCGCCAGCGCCTGCAGCCATCACCGGGCCAGCATTAGGGCTGTCCCACGCTTTTGACTGCTCACGCCAGCATTGCAGTGCCAACCGGGTATTGCCCAGCAACGCATAGGTCAAGGCAGTTAGCCGGGCAGGCACCCAGTTCATAGCATCATCGAGCCTGGCGGCGCAGCGCCCGAAATACAGATATTGTGGCGTCCGGTAGCCCCACATGGCATCCAGCGTGTTCACTAGCCGGTGCAAAACCAGTCCGGGCAAGCCAGCGACCAGATACCAGAACACGCTTGAAAACACCGCATCGGCACCGTTTTCCAGCATGGATTCCGAGGCGGCGGCGGCAACGCCTTCGTCACTCAACGCTGCAGCATCCCGACTGACAATTCGGCCAACCGCCAGCCGGGCCCTCGCACCATCCCCGCACGCCAACGCAGTCGACACCGCCCGGCCATGTTCCGCCAGCCCCCTTAATGAAATGGCAAGCCAGACACCGGCTATCTGGGCCAGCAGCCACAGCCAGCCCTCCAGCAGCCATTGCAACAATATTGCCAGCACCACGGCCGGCATGACCGCGACCAGAGTTGCCAGCAGCCCCCGCAACCAACTATTCAGAGCGACCGTTTGCTGACCATTCAGGCTATGTTCCAGCAGCGACGCCCACCGGCCGAAACCCACCAGCGGATGCCATCGCCGGGGCTCACCAAGCAGGCTGTCCAACAAAACCGCAGCAGCGCACACCAGCACTGCAACCAAAAACGTATCCAACGCAGGTCTCCCTTAATGAATTGCCGGCAAGTCTAACCGACCGGTCACGAAACTTGACAGCCTTGCCTCCCGGTTAGACCATCCTCGGTTTTCCGCCCACAAGGACCCATCGCCATGGCACTGCCCGACAGCTGGCTCACGTCTCCCCCACGGCCCTCGGTTCAGCACACAGCGCTTGCCGCCGAGCGTCAGCAGGTGCTCACAAAGCCACCCGGCTCTCTCGGGCAGCTGGAACAGCTCGCCATCAGTCTGGCGGGCCTGCACGGCACCGACAGACCCAGCGTTGATCCGGTGCGAATGGTGGTGTTTGCCGGCGATCACGGCGTTTGCGCTGAAGGCGTTTCCGCATTTCCTCAAGCTGTCACCGCCCAGATGATCGCCAATTTTGCCAGCGGCGGCGCCGCCATCAGCGTGATGGCCGAGGAACTCGGTGCCAGTCTGGAAGTGGTCAACCTGGGTACCGTTGGCGAAGTACCGGAATTACCGGGCGTCATAGATCAGATTATCGCCCCTTCCACGGCCAACATGGCAGAATCACCGGCCATGTCCTCGCGCCAGCTTGAATCCGCGCTATCCAGTGGCGACGAAGCCGCCAGGCGTGCCGCAAACGCTGGCTGCCGCCTGTTTATTGGTGGCGACATGGGCATAGGCAACACAACCAGTGCTGCAGCACTGGCCTGCGCCCTGCTGGGACAGCAGCCCACTACCCTTGTTGGCCCGGGCACAGGGCTGAACTCCGAGGGCGTTGCCCGCAAGGCGAGGGTGGTTGAAAAGGCGTTGCAACGGCATGGTCCCGACCGTGATCCGCTGATGGTACTGGCCTCTCTGGGAGGCTTCGAAATAGCCGCACTGACCGGCGCCATCCTGGGCTGCGCCGCGCGCCGGATCCCGGTTCTGGTGGACGGTTTTATTGTCTCAGTCGCTGCACTGGTGGCCGTGCATCAACAACCGGCTGCGCGCGGGTGGCTTCTGTTTGCGCATCGGTCAGCCGAACCCGGCCATAGCGCCGTGCTGGAGGCACTTGATGCCTCGCCCCTGCTGGATCTTGGCATGCGCCTGGGCGAAGGCAGTGGCGCCGCCGTTGCCGTTCCCCTGTTACGCGCCGCCTGCGCGCTGCATAACCGGATGGCCAGTTTTACCGACGCTGGCGTCAGTGGCAAAGCGGAAGAATAGCCCTATGACCACCACAGTAATCGACCTGATACGCCACGGCGAACCGGAAGGCGGCCAGATGTTCCGGGGCAGTAAAGACGACCCCTTGAGCGACACCGGGTGGCAACAGATGATAGCTGCCATCGCCGAGGGTGATCAGTGGGATGCTATCGTCAGTTCACCCATGCAACGATGCCAGCGTTTTGCCCAGCAACTGGCCGAGGAACACAGAATTCCACTGCATATCGATAAAGATCTGCGGGAGATTGGCTTCGGTGAGTGGGAAGGGTTGACCGCTGGGCAGATCCAGGAGCGCTATGGGGATGACCTCAACCATTTCTGGCAGGACCCCATCGCCTTCCGCCCCCCCGGCGGTGAAGCTGTGACGGATTTCTACCAGCGCACCATCGATAGTTTTGATCGATGGCAGCAAACACTTGCCGGCAAACGGGTCTTGGTGGTCTGCCACGGAGGCGTGATCCGCATGGTGCTGGCCAATGTATTGGGCATTCCGCTGGAGAGATCATTCACCGGCTTTGCCGTGCCTTACGCCTGCCGCAGCCGGATACAGGTGGACCAGTCCGAATTCGGTGTATTTCGCAGCCTGATCAGCCACCAGCCTTGAGGGTAAGTGGTAAACCCGCCACGGCCATCACCACCTCATCACAACGCTGGGCCAGGGCCTGATTGAGCCAGCCCAGCTCATCCGCAAAGCGACGGGTCAGCGGATCCATGCCGATGGTCCCGAGCCCCACTTCGTTGGTCACAATGACCAGGGAGCCAGGATAGACCTCAACCGCCTCCAGAAAGGCTGCCCGTTCGGGCTGGAACAAGGCGCCCTCGGCAAACAGCAGATTGCTCAGCCACAGGCTCATGCAGTCCACCAACAGCAACGGCGGTTCTCCCGGGCCGCGGGCATACTCTGACAATACCTGGCCCAGGCGCAGCGGCTCTTCAGCAAGCTGCCAGTGGTCCGGCCGCAGTTCCTGGTGACGCTGGATACGCAGTGCCATTTCATCATCGCCTGCCGTCGCGGTCGCCACATAAACCACGTCGTTACCGGCCGCTTTGGCCCTCTGCTCAGCCAGCCCGGTCTTACCGGAGCGAATCCCGCCGGTTACCAGTAACTTGTTGACCATAAACCTTTCTCCAGCCCGCCCCATTCCGGTGCCAAGGTACACCAACCGGACAGACAACTGCTATAGTTTGGCCAGACTCCGGAAACGGCGGCACCGCAATCGCCGGCTTCAGAACAAGACCGATTAACCCTGGAGAGCCCATGCAGGCCGAGCTGCTCGACATCCGCAACCACATCGCCCAACACGCTCCCTTCGACGAAATGCCCGAAGAACTGCTCGACCGCATCGTCACTGGCATCGAAGTGGCCTATTACCGGGCCGGCACCCAGATTCTTGAGCTGGGCCAGCAGAACTACTGGTTGCACTACATCCGCAGCGGTGCGGTGGAAATCTTCCGGCGCTCCGGCGAGCTTTACAACCGCATTGGTGAGGGCGAAATCTTTGGCCAGTTTGGCCTGCTGCGCAATCAGAAAGTGCGCTTTCCGGCCAAAGCCATCGAAGACTGCCTGATCTACAAAATCCCCTACGAGACTTTCCAGTATCTGTGGGAAAACGACGAAAACTTCGCGGATTTTGTCGAGATTGAAGACCACAGTCGCCTGCGTTCGGCGGTCTCGCGCCGGCACAAATCCAACGAACTGATGTCCGCCAAGGTCACCCGGCTAATCGCCCGCGAGCCAGTCTCTGCCCCGACCACCGTGCGCCTGCAGGAAGCCGCCCGGATCATGACCGACAACGGCGTGTCGGCACTGCTGCTGATGGACGAAAGTGGGGATTCGCCCCGGCTCAAGGGCATCATCACCGACCGGGATCTGCGCACCCGGGCGGTCACCAACGCCCTGCCATCAGAAACCCCCATCAGCGAGATCATGTCCGAAGGGCTGATTACCATCAGCGCCCGCAGCTACATCTTCGAAGCCATGCTTACCATGCTGCACAATAACGTGCACCATCTGCCAGTCATGGAAGACCATGAAGTGCGCGGCGTTATCGCGCTGTCCGACATCGTCAAATACGAGAGCCAAAGCAGCCTGTACCTGGTGAGCAACATCTACCACCAGAACGACGTCAAAGGCCTGAAGAAAATCAGCCGCGAAGTGCGCGACAGCTTCGTGCGCATGGTGAATGAAGACGCCAACTCCCACATGATCGGCAGCGCCATGGCTGGCATCGGTCGAAGCTTCAGTCAGCGCCTGCTGGAGCTGGGCGAAGAAAAACTCGGCCCGCCACCCATCCCGTATTGCTTTATGGCTCTCGGCTCCATGGCCCGGGATGAACAGCTGGTGGTTACCGACCAGGACAACGCCATGGTGCTGGACGACAGCTTCATTCCGGAAGAGCACGACGAATACTTCCTGGCCCTGGCCAAATTTGTCTCAGACGGCCTGGCTGAATGCGGCTACACCTACTGCACCGGTGACATCATGGCCACCAATCCGAAATGGCGACAACCGCTGAGCGTGTGGAAGGATTACTTCACCGACTGGATCGACAACCCCAAAGCCGAAGCCCTGCTCAACAGCAACATCTTCTTCGACCTGGACGGCATCTACGGCGAAACTGACTATGCCGAACAGCTGAAAACCCTGATCGTGAACAAGGCCAGCAACAGCCAGCGCTTCCTTACCTTCCTGGCCCGCAATGCCCTGAACCGCACGCCGCCCCTGGGTTTCTTCCGCACCTTCGTCCTGGAAGAGGACGGCAAGCACCAGAAAACCTTCAACCTCAAACGCCGCGGCACCGCACCGGTTTCTGATCTCATCCGGGTGCACGCCCTGGCCTGCGGTTCCCGCTCCCAGAACTCCTTCGAGCGCCTGCGCGACATTGCCAAAACCAAACTCATGCTGGACGACGACGCCGGCAACCTGCGGGATGCCCTGGAATTCATCTCCATCGTCCGCATCCGCCATCAGGCCCTGGCCATCGAAGAGGGCCGCGACCCGGACAACAACGTGCGCCCGGAGGACCTGTCGCCATTTGAACGCAGCCACCTGAAAGACGCCTTCCAGATCGTCAGCAACGCCCAGAAATTCCTGCGCTTCCGCTATAACGCCGGGGGAGCCACCCGGAATGTCTAGCGTGATCAAAAGCGGCAACAGCAAGCAGAATTGGCCAGAGAACTACCGCAAAGGCGCCGAACAGGCGAAAGACGCCAGAATCCGCGCCTTCTACGAAGCCGGCTGCCCCAGTCCGGACACGCCTGTCCGGGATGTCCCCTTAGTGGCCCTGGACTTCGAAACCACTGGCCTGGAAGCCGACCAGCATTCCATCGTCAGCATCGGCCTGGTGCCCTTTACCCTGACAGGCATCCAGCTCGGCCAATGCTGGCACCAGGTGGTTCGCCCCAGACTGCCCCTGCACAAAACCTCTGTGACCATCCACGGCATTACCCACAGCGAAATCGAAAACGCCCCGGACCTGGAAGACGTACTCGACCCGCTGTTCGAACACCTCAACGGCCGAATCCCCGTGGTGCACTACCGCAACATCGAACGCCCGTTCCTGAACACCGCCCTGCAGTGGCGCCTGAACGAACAACTCCGCTTCCCGGTCATCGACACCATGGCCATCGAAGCCCACCTTCACCCAAACCGCAACCCAGGCCGCTGGCAGCAACTGATGGGCAAAAAACCGATCTCCATCCGCCTGGCCGACAGCCGGCTCCGCTACGGCCTGCCCCACTATGCTTCCCACAACGCCCTGATCGACGCCATCGCCACCGCGGAACTGCTACAGGCCCAGATCCTGCACCACTTCAGCCCGGAGACCCCCATTGGCGATCTGTGGGTGTGATGCCATAGCCCCAAGCCCCAGCAACCGATAGAATGTCCCCAAACCAGCCAAAGGGACCGAAGTGACCACACCAACCGCCAAAACCACCCCCCTGGACGCCTTTCGCCGCGCCAGAAGAATGTGGCTAAAAGGGGAAAAAATCAGCCTGGCTGCCCTCGCCGACGACCTCCACATCGGCCGCGCCACCCTGTTCCGCTGGGTTGGCAACCGCGACCTGCTGATTGGTGAAATCCTGTGGTCCCTGTACGAGCCCCTGTACAAAGAAGCCCGCGCCGTTACTCCCGGCCATGGCGTAGATTACGTGGTGGGCGTGTTCCGCCACATCAACATGACCATCCTGCACTTCGCGCCGCTGCGAAAGTTCCTGCATCAGGACCCGGAATACGCCCTGAAAATGCTCACTTCCTCCCACTCCACACTGCACGCCCGCACCGTGGAAGTGAACACCCGCCTGCTCAAAGACGAAGTGCGCGCCGGCCATCTGAGCCCACCCATGAACATCCAGAGCTTGTCCTACTTCATGGTACGAATCGCCGAGTCCTGCCTGTACAGCGACATCATTGGCGGCCGCGAACCCCGCGATGAAGAGCTTGAGGATGCCTGCACTGCCGTGCGCATATTGCTGGGCGGAAAGGTCTGAGCTCCTGATACCGCTGGAAACCTGGCCAGCCTGGGATTACTCTTTGCTGACAGTCACAGGAAATCACCAGCAAGGAGTGCACCATGAACCACCGCAACACCCAACCGCGCCTCAACGTGCTGCAAGCCGGCCTGCTGCTACTCAGCCTGGCCCTGGCACCGTTAGCCCACAGCGAAAACCTCACCGAAGACGATGTCACTTCCTTCATCGCCAGCATGGAAGCCATGCAGCCCCTGATCGACAAGCATCAGGACTTCATCGAATCCATCGAAGATCCAGCCGACGATGAGCGGGAAGTGGATTTCGCCCGGATGATGTCTTCGATGGTGGACGAAGTGAAAGGGCACGAAATGTACGATGACCTGGACGACCTGGTCGATGACTTCGGATTCTCCAGCCCGGAAGCCTGGGCCCGCAAAGGCGACCGCATCGTCAGCGCCTGGTTTGCCATCGAAATGGAAGCCCAGCCCGACATGGCACCGGATATCGCGGAGATGGAGCGCGCCATTGCCGAGATGGAAAACAATCCCGACATGCCCGAAGCCGCCAAAGCCCAGATGCGCGAAATGATGGAACAGATGATGGTGACCGTCAAAAGCGCATCCAGTGCGGCGAAGCAAGTGAGCGATGCCGACAAACGTGCTGTCCGGCCCCACGTAGAACGACTCAAGGCTGTGATGGAGCAGGACGAGAGCGACTACGAATAACACGCTCCCCAAAAACAAAACCCCGGTACTGTCGCCAGCACCGGGGTTTCTTTTTGCTGCCTGAGCAGCGAGGCGATCAGGCCGTCAGGTTGTAAACAAACACGATCGCCACGGCAATCGGCGTCACAAACCGGATCAGGTTGTACCACAGGCTGAACGCGCCACCCTGCAGCGCCAGGTCGCTCTTCAGCGATTCCTTGGCCACAAACCAGCCTACGAAAATGGCGGTCAGCAGGCCAGACAGTGGTAGCATGATGTTGGCGGTGAAGTAGTCCAGCAGGTCGAACACCGTCTTGCCTTCAAAGGCGGCGAACATGCCCAGCGGCGTCACATCAGACCAGACGTTCAGGGACAGAATGGAAACAATGCCCAGCGCCCAGCACAGCACGCCCACCAGAATAGCGCTGCCGGTGCGGGCCAGGCTGGTTTTCTCTTCAACCCACTCAACCACCGGCTCCAGCAGGGAAATGCCAGAGGTCCAGGCAGCAAACAGCAACAGAACGAAGAACAGGGTGCCGAACAGGCCGCCCATGGGCATGTTACCGAACGCCAACGGCAGAGTCTGGAAGATCAGACCGGGGCCGGCACCGGCTTCCAGGCCGTTGGCAAACACCACCGGGAAAATGGCCAGGCCCGCCAGCAGTGCCACCACAGTATCCATGATCGCCACACTGACTGCGGTGCGGCCGATGGAGACATCACGGCCCAGGTAGGAACCGTAAGCCATCATGATGGCCATACCCAGGCTCAGTGTGAAGAAGGCGTGCCCCAGGGCAACCAGTACGCCTTTGACCGTCAATGCCTCAAAATTCGGGGTGAACAGGAAACTAACCGCCTCGCCGAAATGGCCGGTCGTCGTCGCATAACCAACCACCAGCAACAGCAACAGGAACAGCGCCGGCATCAGGATGGTGACTGCGCGCTCCAGGCCGCCTTTCAAGCCCCGGGAAACCACCAGCACCACCAGCGCCATGAACACCGTGTGCCAGGCCAACAGCTGAATCGGGCTGCCCAGCAGGCCACCGAACAGCTCGCCCACAGATTCTGCAGTACCACCGGTGAAATCGCCCATGGCCGCGTGGCCAATGTAGGAGGCCGCCCAGCCACCGATGACCGAGTAGAACGACAGAATGATAAATGCAGCCAGCATGCCGACAATGGCCGAGACTCGCCAGGCCGGCGACGCCAGGTTGCGCTCCGCCACCAGCCGAAAACTGGTAATGGGGTTATGACGACCATTCCGGCCGATAAACACTTCCGCCATCATGATAGGAATACCGATGATGGCAATACAGAGCAGGTACACCAGAACGAAGGCACCACCGCCGTTCTCGCCGGTGACATAGGGGAACTTCCAGATATTACCGAGACCAACCGCGGAACCGGTGGCTGCCAGAATAAACGCGAACTTGGAAGACCAGAGTCCGCGAGCCCCGTTCCCGCTGTCTGCTGCGGAGTTGGACTGAGTCATGTGTTTGCTTCCTGTGCTTTTGGCTGAGGAAAATACGAATTGTCAGATCGCCCGGCACACGGCGTGCGGGCTATTGGGGCGGGATTCTGCCAGCACTGGCGGCATGATGCCAGTGCTGAGGGGCGAGCGCCGGG
>CESL01095364.1_pt1 | contig 36768 bp, 52 predicted proteins | sample 531221 | NCBI WGS metagenome assembly CESL01 (sample SAMEA2622197, study PRJEB7988) | marine metagenome | biome: marine biome (ENVO:00000447); feature: mesopelagic zone (ENVO:00000213) & marine oxygen minimum zone (ENVO:01000065); material: "saline water (ENVO:00002010), including plankton...
TCAACACCATTCTCCTCAAGCATTGCCCCAATTCTATCAATACAATAGCCTTTAGCGATACTATTAAAGTCAAGATACACCGACTTATCGTCCTTGATTATTTTTCCTTCTTCAGAAATTTTAATTTTATCAAGACCTACGTATGCTTTTAAAGAGTCTAATGTTGTACTGTCAAGTTGTTTTAAAGGTTTTCCAGGGCCGAAGCCATAAGCGTTAACCAAAATCCCCACAGTGGGATCATAATAGCCATTAGTAGCCTGATAGACTTTTCTAGACAACGCGAGCACTTCTTTAAACATAGCATCAACAACAACCGTTGTATTCCCGGCATTGATCTTTGAAATATCAGAATCCGGCTGGTACGTACTCATGGACTTGTTAATTGCTGCGATTGTAGAATCAAACTTCTGAGAAACCTCAAAGCGTTCATCGGCATAAAATTGTACTTGATATCCCGTTCCTAATGCCTGTCCTGAAAGCACAACCAACTTTGGATCTGTATCGCAACTTATAGCAATCAAACCTAATACTAAACCTAATAAATACTTCATTATTCTATTTCTTGTAAGCCGTTATATATAACTGTGTAAGAATCTCCCTTTTCTACGGGTTTTCCGTAATCCTCTGCACTACCTAAACCCACTCCTGCATAAAAGGTTTTTGCATTAAATTTATCTGCGTGTAACTTCATTTCACTCATATATAATCGGCAAATCAAACCGTACATAATCGCAAATCGAATCGTACGGTTTTTTTGTGGTCTCAATATATGCATTTAATCGGCTTTATATGGTAATTAAAACAGCTTTAAATCGTTCTTAGGATTACTCAAATCGTAATTAGCTGTCAATACTTCTATTTTCTTTTTTCCGGGCTTACCTGTGCCATTTGCGACGCTTACAGACTGCTCCAGAGCCAGTGTGTTCCATTTATTTGTTTTTGTGTATTGGGTCAGTATATCACTCGGATAGCTGCTCAATAAAAACTTTCCTTCTATTGATTCCAAAGTTTTGAGTAGGCTCTCAAAATCATCTTTACTATATCCATTATAATGCCCACAATCACTATTAAAATATGGTGGGTCACAGTAATGGAATGCCTTAGCAAAATCACGAGACCTAATAACACGTAAAGCGTCTGTACACTCCACTTGTACATTTTGCATTCTAATTGATAGGTCGATGGTAAAAGACTCTCTTTTATTAGTTATTTTTTGGCTGGTTGTGCCTTTCTGTTTGTCATATCCAAAACTTCCATCAAGCATTGAACTAAAACTCTGGGCAGCTAATACCCAAACAGCCCAAGCTCTCTTTAATCTTGAAAACATGTGCGGATTGTTATATATAACTGTAGCGTCGCTATGTAATGATCTACTATGTAAGCTGATGCGTACTAATTTTTCTAGCTATACAAACTCATTTTGTACGCATTCGTAAAAGTTGACCAACTCCCGATTATAATCGTTGATTACCTCAACCTCACTAGGAGGCTTTGACCAAAATATTGCTCCTCCACCGACGAAAGTCTCTGTATAAAGTTTGTGATTGGGAATTAATGGTAAAATCGTTGTTACTAAGTTTTGTTTTCCTCCATAGTAACTTGTAGGAGTTTTTAATGGTTTGTTCAGTATATTTGTCATCTCTTATCACATTATTTAATAATTAATAAACCCGCACGACGGCAAGACCTTTGTCCTCCAGTCCCGTGCGGGTTTGTTATTAAGATGTGGTAAGAGATATTTTAGTAAGCTGGGGGACTTTTTTAATTCCCAACGTACATGATGTAAGCAAGTGTAAAATATGGCGGTCTGTTTTCGTGAGCCTGATTACCTCCCTTGTTGTTAGTGGTAATTGACACAGTACCTCCACCGCCTAAGCTTGTCTGAGTAATTGAACTTGATCCAATATTATCCGTATTGGTTAGTCTGTTACCGTCACCTCCTTCGCCATCATGAGTAATTGCTGTCTTACCTTGCAAGCTGTGTGAGTGCGCTGGTATTGTCACGCTCCCTGAGTGATTATGCTGTGCGAGCTGTGCCTCGGTCAAAGTGACCTCTTTTTCTCCTCCGGCATTGCCTATGGTATCATAATCCTCATCATTGGCATCATAGCCCACAATAAATTTACCAGACAAATCTGGAGTGCCATTTGAGCCGTCACACAAGGACCATCCAGAGGGGATTGTATTGACCGCTCCAGACCACATCATTATACCACCCACAGGAACAATTGCTTTTTGAAGCTGCGCAATAGGGTTGATACGCTCCAACGTATTCCAGGCAACAGAACCGGCACCAGAACCAAAACGGGCAACACGTGTAAAATAGGTTTGTTTCTCATCTCCCTGCCCATCCTGATCCAAGTCCTCCAGATAGGTCGTGTTTTCAACGGTCTCAACAATGATAACATCAGCTGCAAGCGCTCCGGCTTCAAAGGGCAACAGCTCACCATTGATCACGACATAACCAGCAGAAACCTGTCCGCCATTTACAGTACAGCCCGTCACAATGTAATTTTGACCGCCTAGGGCAGTAAGCTTGTGTACATCGTTGATCATATCGCGAACAAATCGCCACGTTTTATTTGTGCCAGGGAAACCGCTCCCTTGTATCTCAAGTTTATTCATAACGTAAAGTATAAGTTTTATCGGGTAGTCTGTAAAAATCGATAAGTGAACGCAGCCTTATAATTGATGCCTCTGAAAGGTTTAACGCTAGGGGAATAACAACCACAAAATCAACGTCGAGATTTTCAAGCTCCTCAGGTTCGTAAAAATAGACGGGAGGCTCCTCCTCATAAAAATGTACCGGTTTGGTCTCCTCAGGTTCGTAAAAGCGTACGGCACTCACATACTGCCCATCAGTTATATGAATGCGTCTTGAGGTTCGGTCATACACATCGTTAAGCACGTTTTCCATAGAGTATACCTGAGGCGTGTGATCCAACTTGTAAAGCGTACTATCACGATAGGCCACAAAGTCGCCATAAATGTCACGGGAGGGCTTAATAAGGCACATTAACCAGTTAACCCACTGCGCTCTCCTTTTTGTCAATGGGAGCATCAGTACGATAAAGCGTCTCAAGTCTATATTGAAAATACTGTCAAACATTAAAGCGCAACTGTTTTGGCAATGAAATTGATTTGTAAATTCTCGTCAAGGATTTGCATATAACCACTATTGGCCACATAGTTTGCGGTGATCTCCTGATAATTCTCAGGGGTTTGGTAATTTGCCTCGCAACTTCTTACGTATGCCTCACGATCTGCACACCCTGAAAGCTCCTGAAGCCTGTCCTCCAAAATGGCAATCGAGAACTCTCCATTAAATTTTAAGTCCTTGATATAGGCTCTTATTGCATCTTGTACCGGTGTATTTGTTGCACCGTCTATGCGTGCACCGGTCTCATCCAGAATAAGCGGATCATAATAAAAATCGAGTGTCATTCTCAAGTCATCAGGCGCTCCTGAAAATATTATGATCTTGGTACCAGCTGGCTTTATCCGGGCAAAGTATTGCGTGACTCCTTCTTGCTCTGCCTCATTTAGTGCCTGGAGTACATTATTGACCTCCTTAGCGACTTTTATAAACAGATGCTTGCGGTTGTTAAGCTCTAACTCAATAACGGCTGCACGGGCTACAATTAAAGCCTCCTCGATCTCCTCCTCAGTATACCCGGCATCGTCGTACTCACCGGTAAGATCATTTAAGGGATGACCGTGACGGTAAGCAAGAGCGTACCGCCTAAAATCGAGTAAGGTGTATCGCTTTTGCTCCCTGATCTTTTGATCAATCTCAGTCTGGAATAATGCAATAAACTGGTACTGTACCCAGATCACCGCTGCAACGATATATGCCCACAGGTTGTAAGTTGCAACCTTAGACGTGCTGTTTAAACCATTGAGATTTTCATAGCTGGTTTTTTCTGCCAGTATGTTTGCCTTGATCTCTGCTATGCTTGGTACGGTCATTTAAATAGATTTAAAAATTCAATTATTGAATCAGTTTAGCTTAGTTCGCTAACAGAATGTATTTCACGCTGTAATAATTGACTCTCCTAGACAGTAATTTCAATTTAAAATTTGAGCCTAGTGTCAGAGTAGGAAGACCTGATCTCAATGATCCATTTTCTCTAACCAAAATTTCTCCCGTATTTCTGATTGTGATTTGACCAGAAGTATAAGTTCCTTGCCCAGAACTTACACGGCCAGCTGCGTAAAAGGTGCCGTTAATAATTAAATTACTTGAACCATCTCCCCGGTTTTCCATTCTAATAGAATTACCTGAACTATCCTCTAAAACCCATCTGTCAGAGCCTGTCGCTGAAAAACCAAGAGGTGAATATTCCGAATCAACCCTTACTTGAAAATCTTGAGTATAGTCAAATTCTCCTTCCCATACCGATTCATCAGGATTGATTGTCTGCTGTTTGATTGCATCGATACCATTTGAATGATCAAAGCCCCCTGTAATAATATCCCAGTCAGCCTCTACAGGAGTTGTCACCTCTCCTAAAACAACTGCAATTCTGTTCCTAAAAATAACCGTAGTACCGTTACTTATGGTAATGTCAAAATCACCTTCTAAGGCATTAGTGTCAAATACTACTTGTAGCCACCCGCTGTTTTTAAAATCAACCGCTGTCACTGTTTGACCTTCTATTTCCACTATAGATTGAGGAGTGAAAAAAGAACCGTATAAATTGATTAAATTATCTTGAGTGTTTGGTAGAAAACCAGATGGATCAACCGATGATAAATCCGGAGCAGGATAAACACTTAATGAATTAGATATTCGGGTAAAATAGACGCCGGTTTTAATATTTTTAATCCTGATCTCGTTAACGTCTGCACCTTTATACGTTCCGACCTGATTTACAATCCAACCTGCGGGAAAAGTAGGTGTAAACTCTCCTGTCAAATAGATTAAAATTTCCTTAGTGTTCTTTCCATTTGCGGGCAAGTCACGCTCTGTAAATGTTGTATCTGCGGTCATTTCCAAATAATACGTGTCAACCAGCCAGCTAACTTCAAAATTGCCTGATACGTCAGTATCTTCAATAAAACGCTCAATACTTGAGTTATGTAAACCGGTGTTACCCGTCCATTTACACACGGAGTCGTTTGCAGAAATATTAGGCACTAGGGCTGTGGTTGCCTCGGGATTGAGTACCCCATTAACTTTGGCTATACATCCATTTAATTGTAAAAGTTCATTCCCAAGGAAAACACCCGGCTGAAAGTCCAAAAGCTTTGCGCCGGTAGGTACATCAAAATTAAGAGCTGCAAACAAGCGGTTACTAAAGCTCAGGTCATCGCCCTCTTTAAATAGCGTACCGGTCGCCTGAAAACTAAACAGGTTCAACCCGTTAATATATGCTCCGTTCATTTCACCATGAAAGGTGACCCCATCAGCACAACCATAAAGGCCAATGTCATTCCAGTATACTTGACGATAGTCTCTTACATCTCCTAAGGATTTGCACCCACTAAAATTCACACTAAGCAAGCGCATTTCGTGTGATCCATCAACATCAGTAACATCAAAACATTTAGACCCGGTGCCTACCGTGCTGATCTGGAGGTTTTCAATATCAATATTTCGGCCATTACCAGCCGAAACAAACCCGATACCGTTCTCTCCCGTGATCGTAATAGTCGTATCGTTATGACCTAACCCCAAAAGCTTTTTAAGGTTGTCAATTCTTATTTTTTCGGTTAATCCGTCAATACTTATGGAGTTCATCAACTTGTAAACCTTGGAGGCATCCAAATCCTGATTAATGATTTGATCTTTGGTGCGTACTTTTATGATCTCAGTCTCAGTTGCCCCAATGTCATCTGTGAAGCCCGATAAATTTTCTGGTACTTCTACCGGGTTATCAAGTTGCTCTTTGTAATCATTGGTAAAATCGTTTGTACTTAAGCCTTTGCCCTCAACTTTGTCCTGTTTGTCGTTGAGTGCATCTGTCAAACCGTCAATTTCCCCTATTTGGTGAAACTCCGGGTGCACATAATTTTGAAGCCCGTCGAGTTTGTTTTTTAAAGCAGTGGTAAAATCATTTGCACTTAAGCCCTTACCGGTCACTTTATCAACTTTGCTATTAAGCGCATCAACCAGACCGATAATGAAGGATTGAGGCATCTCATTAGGCAATACAAAATTTTGGATCACAACAAACTCCTCGGTATTGTCCCCTTTTAAAAATGTGAAACTGGTATTACCATCCTCATCCACCTCAATGGTTTTTACGACCGCACCAGAGTCTTTATGCCAAAAAGAGGCCAGCAGGTTGAGCCATTTGGTTTTAATCACAGGATCAGTACAGGTGAGGTAATCAATGAGTATTTCTATTGCTTTTTTCATACTACTTAAATAAGCTGCATAAGTCGCAGGGATCGTTATTATCTATAATGTCGGTATCTGCCTCGGTCAATCCGGTTGCAGGGTGTATCTGGTTATTTTCGTAAAATGCCACTATAGCATCACTCCCCGTGGTGTATATGGGATCAATTAAAACCTCACCCGCCTCCAGATCGTCTGTTAATGCCATACCATTCTCAAAAGCCAGTTGAATAACCGCCTCTACAGTACCGTAATTACTTACAGCCAAATCCAGTAAAGATTGATATGGTTTTACAATCATGGTGCGGGTGTGTGATGGGTTCCTTTACCTTGAGACAATTGTGCATTGTTCAATTTTTGGTAATGCAATTCTTTTAATATCCGCTCAGGCAATTCATTAAGGCGCTGCGTTACCTCTGCACGAAATTCCTTAGCCTCCTCAACGTCTTTTTGCCTGATCTCAATCAGCTTTTGATTGGTCTTATTTTGCTCAATGCTTATAGTGATATAATTCTCCTGACTTTTGAGCGCCATATCCTTCCAAATTTGAGTGTCTTTTTTGCTTTCGAGATACAGGTACCGCACGACAAAAAATAGAGCCACCACAAGGGCTCCTAATAAACCGTACTCCAAAAATTTCCCGCTTACGGGGTCTGCTTGTAAAATCATAATCAATTAATTGTACCGGTTCCTGTGATTGCGCCACCAGTGGCCGAGGTACCCGTCACGGTCGTCGTCCTCCCAACCGTGAACTGGGCTACCGCAGCTGCAATCTTTTGAGCTACACGTTTACGGGCTTCAGCAGGGTTTACAACCTGATCTGCCTCCGCATCAAATGCGGCCTCAATCTGCTCTGCTAATTGCGTTTCTGTTATTGGCATTATATCTACTTTAAAATCTTATTTAATCGCGTTTTTATCGCGGTTGTATTGGTTACGTTAATCGTGGTTCCGTTGATCACTATGATCTTGTTAACCTCGTCGATGTAATCATTGAGTACATCCTTTAAACTTTCGCCCTGGGCTTTGATCTCGTACCCGTTAGCATCCGCCTTAAAATTTATCGTTCCTATCGCTCCGGCAATCTTGTCAACCTCATTAACCATACTCACAAAGAGCGTGTTTTGATCATTCCCGATCATTGACACCAGAACTGTGGAGCCTATGCGCGGGTATAGGATGCTATACCGGTCTCCTGATCCCTGAGCAGCCTTAAGTCGTACATCGTAAAACTCAAAGCCATCCAAATCAATAATGTCAACCGTGTGCTGGTCCTCATCCACCTTGCTCACCGTTCCTGAAAAGCATTGAAAATCGCTTTTCTTGAAATTGGACAGAGCCTTTTTAAGCTGTGCATCTAATCCCATTTACACCTTACTACCCAGTTCAACCTCCCTGCGCGCTCCACTTGTACCAAAGGTCGTGGTAACCTTGGGCACAAAGTAACTCCCGGCACGTTCGGGGTAATTCTCATCAGTTATATTCACGGTCATCCCGCGGGTTGCATACGGCACTAAAAAGCCTGTAATCGTACCCTCGTAACCGGTATATTTTAACTCGCTCAGCTCGGCCTCCCCAAGCTTTTTAAGCACTTCTTTATCGCTCACATTGTACCGGTAAATGGTGCGCTGCTCTCCGGTGAGATCACCTACAACCACCGTCACTTTGGTATTGTCTTTTTGAACACCCACAACCTTTAAAGCAATACGAACATCCTCGGCACGTCTAAACTTAAGATCGTGTTTAACCACATTGCGGTACAGATCATAACTTACAGACTCCCCAATGTTCTTGGTTTGCCTCAAACCGGCATAAAGCAGACCAGCATCGTCAATAAACAAATAGAGCCCGTACTCCTCGCGTATCTTTTCCAGAGCTTCAGCTCCGTTAACGTTCTTGAGAATAAACTTATCAAAATTGACATCCGGGATATCTCCCGCAAGTTCAACACCGGTACCGGCAACGATCTCCTGTAATACTTTTTTGAGCGTTGTGGCTTTAAAATTCTTATTGATGGTCTTTTGCCGTACCAGGTAAATGGCATCCTCACACTCAATGGTAATCGTGGGCACGTTGGGCTTTATCCAACGTACATAACCCACAAACTCCTCCTTTTCAAATACGCCTAAATAAGCGAGGGTAATTGACACCTTGTCACCTGCTTTGATCTCGCCCTCCAGCTGCTTGCGGGTGTAACCCAGCTCACGATTACCAAAGAGTGCAGACATAGGCAGTTTGACCTCTGCGGTATCGCTCAGGAGGTCGACTGATTTAGTGATCTTAACCCCATTTACCTGAGGGAAAAGAAAATCGCCTATACGTATGTTTGCATCCAGGATAAACATTACAAGCCTGTTAAGTTTTTATTTTGATCGTCGATGATGGCGTAAAAGTCATCGTCGCTTACTGCATTTATATAATAGCTTTGAGAGTAGGGTTTGCCCTTCATATCTCCAAAGCCGTAATCCTTAATCACAATGCGGTTGATGTTAAACAACCGGGCAAAATCATTATCAAAATCAAGTGCCTGGTGTTTTTCACAAAGGGCAATGATTGATTCAACTTGCTCCTCCGGATATTCTTTGGGGTTGTCAGGATCAATGCAAACCCCTTGTATTTTGATCATATAATCCCCCGCGCTTATAAATTCCTTTACGGTCCCGCGGTGATCATTACCCACCAGAACCGTCTCCTCAATGAGCTTGCGTGTGGTGATGGTGATGAGTGGCTCATTAGGCATTTGCACCCCGTCAATGATGACATCCATAAACAAGGGTTTGCCCAGCTTGTTACGGCTAAAAATAGCTTTGCCCAGGCGCTCTACTTTTGGGAATGGGTTGTAATTCTCCAGACCCAATTGCGGGAACGGGAGACCAACGTAACCGTGTGCGGTTGCTACCAATTGCCGTATGGTAAATTCATTTGCCATTATACCGGTGATGTTTGCATCTGGTTAATACTATTCAACACACGCAAAAGCATACGCTTAAGCTCCTCCTCACTTTGCTCAAGACCCTGTTGTATGTTTTGGGTTTGTACGGTGAAATTCTCAACAAGCCGGTCAAAGTTCACATTGATATTAGTTTGACGGGAACCACCCCCGGTGATAGACTCAATACCTTTGTCAAGTCCTTCAGGAAGCTTGGCAGGATCATTCCCTCCTTTAATTTGTGCCTCGGTATTGCCTGAGGCTGTTTTGCCATTACCGCTCAGAAATTCGAGAATACCGCCTTTTTTGCTTGTGTTGGCCGCAGCTTCATTAACTCCCTTTTGATAGGCTTCACCTGCCTTTTGGCCTACGCCTTTCATCTTGCCCAGGAACGCAGCGCCACTATTAAGACCCATCAGGTCATTAGCGGCATTCTTACCAGTTTCCCAAGCCTTTTTCCAGTCGCCATTGACAAACTGCATAAAGGCTTTACCTAAGCCCGACAAGCCTCTTAAAATATCTTTGATTCGGTCAATGATTAACTCCTTCAGCGCGCCTCCAAAACCTTTCATTGCCTCCCAGATCGCCATAATACTCCCCCGGAACCATCCTACCTTTTGATATGCGTAAACGATCCCCGCAGCAAGAGCGAGAATACCAGCCACAACCAGACCGATGGGGTTAGCTGTTAAGGCAGCATTCCAAAGCCATTGTGCAGCTGTGGCAATTTTAGTCCAAAGCACATAGGCCATAAACTGAACCCGAAACGCCAAAAAGCTAATTTTACCAATGATGAGCTGTGCGTTGAGCGCAACGAGTGAAGCGGTGAGCAAACCGATCACCACCGCATTGTCCTGGATCGTCTGAACGATACTGCTAAACAAGGCGGGTATCTGTGGTAAAAAGTCAATTAAATTAATCGCCCAGTCAACCAATGGTGTGAGATAGGGCAAAATCTTTTCCCCCAGTTTGATCGCGCCCAGTTGAAGTTTACCCAAAAAGGTTGACCACTTACCGCCAAAGGATTGTGACTGCTTAGTCATCAAATCAAAGAACGCCCCGCCCTCTGAGGTCATATTTGTAAAAGCCTGCTCAATGTATGGGAATGTGATCTTACCCTCACTGGCCAGTTTTTTGATATGCTCTGGAGCCACGCCCATCACTTTGCTCAGTTCTGTAAAAATGGGAATACCTCGACCTGCCAACTGGTTAAGGTCTTCGGAGTAAACCGTGTTTTGCACTTTGATTTTTCCGTAAATCTCAGAGAGCTCTCCAAAGGGAATTTTTAAACCGGCTGAAACGTCCCCAATTTTCTTAAGGCTTGGCAGGAGCTTTTCATTGCTTATGCCAAATGCCAAAAGATTACGCCCAGCTGCAATGACTTCACTGTTTTTGAATGGCGTTGAGTTTGAGAATTGATTGAGGTCGTTAATGACTTTATTGGCCTTATCCATACTGCCCAGCATCGTCTCAAAACTGATGCGGGTTTGCTCCATATCTGAGCCGAGATTGATAATGGTACCGGCAAGTCTTACGCCCTCAAATATCCCTAAGCCAATTCCCAGCTTTGTGAGTACCCCGTTAATGCCGTTTAAACTGGATCGGGTTCGGTCTGCCTGGCGTTCGGTTCTCTGGAGACCGTTGCGAAACTCATCGTTTTTTTTCTGAATGTCTCCAAATGTTGACCTGCCATTCTGCGCGATCTTGTTGAGCTTGGAGCTCATCAGGTCTTTTGCAAGGAAAGTATAGGTATATGTGGACACGGTGATGAGATTAAATTAAAAGGAGAATTTGATCTCCTTTCCTTCTTTTTTTCGGATGTCCTGAAGTTGGGCGAACTTTTCCCCCCATTGCTCATCGTTGAGCTTTGAGGGGTCAATTCCTAAGTAGTATTCGAGCATTGTGTCGATGTAGCCAATGTAATTGGCCTCAGGACGGCCATCGCTGTGCTCTAGTACTTTTTTATGCGTACGCTGGTGGTCTCGATAAGCATATCGATCTGACGGCTGATGTCAAGAAAATACTTGTCATCCTCTTTTAGTTCGCTATGACCTTCTAGCCAACCAGACTCTAATATATTCTCAGTCATACCCAGCGGGTCATTTTGAGAGACGCTCATTGCATACTTTAACTGGTCGCGGCTCGGGCGTTTTATAAAGGCAATTTTATCCTCACTCTCAATCACAAAAACTTCTTTGATCTTGTGTGTTTTTTTGAGTTCGGCAACCTTGGCCTGTATTTGCTCCTCAGTCATATCTGGAGTGATTTCGATCTCTTCTTTGACTTCGATTTCTTTAGTGTTTGTGGACATTTTATAAGTGTTAACTGTTATACAATTGATTTACGCCCCAGGAACATGATTGGCGTTACGATCTCCTGAAATTTATCCCCCTGTTTGATCTCTCTGGGGTCTTCAGTAAACTCAACTCCTTCGAGGATGTGTGTCACCACGTTAAATCCATCCTTAGGCACATAAGCCACGGTGATGTTAAACGCGGGTAAGTCTGTGATATCCTCATCAGGCTTTAACTGGCGCTGAATGGCCTCCAGTTCGCTTTGCAACAAAGTAAGCTCTCCCTCATAGGTTTTATTCCCACTCTGGATGCTGTGTGGGTTCTCACCACGAGCGTGGAGGTATTCCTTTTCTTTTTTAGCCGAGTACTTCACGCCTCGGGCTTTGGTCAATACGCGGCCTAGCATTGCTATCTCAACATTTGCCCAGGCATATTCTTTGGTATTAAATGGCATCGTTACCGTGTTTTTTAGTTATCAAGACTGGTGGTGAAACCGAGGTCTATTTTGATGTACTCGCTATATCCTACAGGCAGGATGTCTAAAGAAGCTTTAAACTCACTGGTGCCCAGGATATCCTGATCCGGGTCAATTGTAGCCTTGCAGCCGCTTATCTCCCCGTTATTGGTCATTTGCTGATTGATGGCATTCTCGATGTCTGCTTTCCAGTTGCCAATTAAAGCAGGGGAGATCTTCCCGTTTTCTTCCAGCGGTATCTCGTCAAGAATGTTATCAGTAAAAACTCCTAGGGCAATAAGCGTGGCTTTGTCAATCGTGGCAACACGTTTAAGACTGGCCAGATCGTCGCTGTCTGCGGTGAGTGTTGGGTCACCTGTAAAAAAGTAACCGGCTTTCCCTGGGATGGTTCTCAAAAAGATATACCCTTTATTGTGGATCGCGTTCCAGCTGTCCTCAAGGGTCTCAATTGCTGCATCGTTTGTAAACTTTGCCGCAGTGATCCCCAGCTCCCCATCACGTACACGAGCAACAGATCGCTGAACCGGGTTAACGGCAATGCGACCCAATAATAGGCCAACAGCCGCGTTTTTACCTCCGGTACCTGCCAGTAAAATAGCAACGCGATTATGTGTGGTGGTCTTATAGTCCTTAAGATCGGCAACAGTACCGTTAAAATCCTTACCATCAATGATCACACGAACTGGTTTATACTTACCTGCGTAAGCAACTGCAAGTGCCTGGCCTTTTGTGGCAGCGAGGTCAACGTCCTCATCCACGCCATTTGCAACCGTTATTCCTGCAGCAGATTTCTGAGACACTGCAAGCGTGCGTATGCGTCCCTGAGCTGCGTCAAGCAAAACCGGGGCAAAGTCACCTGTAAGATCGAGTATTTCACTCATCTTGATTGCAGCTGTTACCAGCATAATCCAAAGCTCTGCACCTTTACCGGCTTGCGCGTAAAAATTCTTAATAGCTGTGTGAGCAAAGGCATTGGTACCAGACGCTGTGATACCAATGGCCTCTGCACCCTCCAGGCTAAATAATTGCTTTGCTGTACCGGTTGTGATATTATCGGCACCGGCTACCGTTGAACCGGTGAGAATAAGACCAACAATGCTATCCTCAGTTTGATCTGTTTGACCTAAGCGGTCTGTGTTGATGTTTATTTCAACTCCGGGCAGTCCTTGTGCCATGATGTTTTGTATTAAAAGGGTTTATTTTTAATTATGAAAAGCGCTGCCAGACCAAATATGCCTACCGTCACCGCTATGCCAAGCCACAAAAACGGCTTTGCCCATCCCGGTATCTGGGTCTGTAATTGCACGATGGTCTCCTCTTGCTTCTCCATTATGGTTTTGTACCGCTCGATGGTTTCCTGATAGATTTTGACCGCCGCTTTCAGCTCGTCGCATACACAGTCTGCCTGTATCTCGTTGCCCACTTTGCGTAATGAGATAGTAGCTTGCTTCGATTTGATACGGGTCGGGATTTCGTTCAGCTCGTTGATTAATCTGGAGATGCTCGCCGTATCGGCTTGCTGCACGATCAAAACGGTATCCTTCACGCTCAATTTGCGTGATATACTGTCCTTCTCCGTTTTCGTAACAGTCAACTTGGGCAAGGGTTGCTTGCGTGATGCACAGGCTATAAGCAGGAGCGTCAACGTTATCAACAATACTGTTTTCTTCATAGCTGGTGGGTGTTGTGGCGGTCTCTGCCTGAGCTGTAAAGCTCACCGAGCCGATAATTAATACAATTGATAATAGATTTTTCATGGTGTGGTTTTTAGATGTTCATTTCAAAGTGCGGAGTATCAACAAAACCGTCCTCCTGATCATTCTGGTTAAAATCGCCTCCCCAGCGGTTTGCGGGGTGTAAGCTTTCCCAGTAATCTCCCAGAGGCTTAACCGTGTCAAAGTCATACGTGAGTTTCCCGTTTACAAAGAAATTGAAGTCAATGGCCAGCCTTCGCAGGTGGTTTGAATTCATTGTTTTGCTCTTACCGGTACGCACGTAAATCTCCTGTTGCTCTTTGGTGCGATAGGCTTCGCCCATCGTCAACTCAATCCCAAGCCCACAGGCAAAAAAGATGAGCTTTGCTACATTTTGAGTAAAAGTCTGCTGGTGTTTTGATAAACTCATAGGTTTTGATTTTGAACCCCCTTAGGGGAAGACTGGCAACGCATTGTTGCCTAGTCTCCTTGTATTCTTTTTAAGGCTTATGCGCCAACGGCCTCAACGAGGTTGATGACCCCTTTACCGTCTTTACGGGCTGCGAGTCCACCGGCACGTACCAGAGCAGACATTTTTGAGCCGTAAAGCTCCGCATCGTCCACGTTTAGGAATACCTTGTTACCGCCTTCAGCGCGACGTACAAAGTCTTTATGCCAGAAGATGGCACCGGCACAGTCTGTTGCCGCTGTGGTTGTGCTGCCATACGGGCGGATGTTTCCACCGGTGGTAAACACGTTTACCTTGCTTCGCACGAAATAATCCACACCTAAGAAGCGACCCACTGATCCCTCAACAAGAGGTTTAACTTTGTTATAGTCACTAGACTTCACCTCAGGGATTTGCAGCATATCCTCTTGCATTGCCGGAGTGATACACGCGTAACGCCCTCCTTGTGGGATATCGCCCTCGTCAAAGGTTTTGTTTACGTTGTGCAGGTCTGCAAGCACAAGACGCTTACGGGTTCCGGTACCGGCTGGTACTCCGCTCACGTCACGATCCGCTCCTGTAGTGCGCAATACTGTCACGTTTGTACTACCTCCCCAAGCAGCTGCCATATAATTGGCAACGGCGGTATTAAGGGCATTAACGTGCTCCTCAAGAATAGAGGCGCGTTTGTCATAGCTTACCAGTAAAGCCTCGCTATACTGTAACCAGGTGGGGTCTGTACTAAACTCGTGGAGTTTGTACTCGCTTGCGCTGTCTGCACGCTTTGTGGCTTCCCCTTTTTCGGTTCTGTCCATTGCTACGGTAGGGATGGTACCTACGTGCGGAAGCTGTACCGAGTCTGCATCAATAAATGCCGAGTCGTTCTTAGACATTTTATAGAACTCATTCGCAGGGAATAGGTTCTTACTCAGGTCTGAGCTAAATTTTCTCTTTAATAATTCTGCTGCCATTGCTTATGGGTTATAGTGATTCTTCAAATAATTTCGTGAACTGCTCAGGGTTTGACTCCTGCATCTCAAGCAACGCCTCAGGGTCGTTTAGCTCGTACCAGTTCCAGTCTTTCTTTTCGTCAGACTCCTTTCCGCCCTCTCCGGGAGTGATCCCTTCTAAAAAGCTGTTAAGCTTCTTTGTGGGCTTCTCAGCTGCTTTCCCCATCAAGTCCTCAAGACTTGCTTTTGCATTGGTGGGATCAGCATCAAATAATGCTATCCACGCCTCTTTACGCTCAGCCTTGATGGCTTTGGCTTCGATGGCTGCATCTACCAGTTTTAAGGCAGTTGCCTTTCTGGCTTCATTGTTGAGTTTTACTAAAGCCTCATATTTTGCTTTGTAATCCTCATTGCCCTGAAGGGCTGTTACTGCATCAGGTATTGACTGATCGTCAGCAAGATTCAATTGCTTACGCAAGGTTTGTTCAAGTGTCATGCTATCGCTTTTAATTAATGGTAGTTCGTAGTCTTGTTGCTCCCCGTCGTAGAGTTTAACCAGGGCGTTGTTATTGCCTCCACGATCTACCACACTAATCTCAATTAGTTCAGATTTGGTAACCGTTGCACGGGTCTGTCCGGGCAATAAGTATTTTTTCTCCTCACTGGTCTCAATAGGGTTAACACCTACAGAGGCCATACGTATGAAGTTTTTCTCAATCTTTTTGGCAATCTTCATTGCCTTGTCATCATTGTCATCAAAAATGGCATCGGCCATCATAATCCCGTTGCTCAGCTTCTGGAGATTTTCCCACCGGCAAACCACCTCGTCTCCTTTTGCCTCATACGCTTCTCCAGATCGTCTCTGGTGCATATAGTAGCCAACCGGATTTTTTTCAAACTGCTTGGTATCAATACCAGCTGTCAGGATTCTAAACCCGTAATTATTGACGCTTTCGTCTGTGACTATGAATGTGAATTTCATTCGATTTGTGATCTGATTACAGGGCAAATTTGCACGGTTTGTAAGGGGCTTACAAATCGCAAATCAATGATTGTAACTGGGCTCACAATCATTGTAAATAAATTCCCAATCCTTGATTTTGGTTTTTCACATCGGGATATAATCAGTCAATTTTGTCCTGTAAATAAGCGGTTATGACAGGCGATATACTACTCACTCCAGAGGGAGATTTTCAGATTGAGAATGGTGATTTTGTGATTGGTGATGCGACACTGCAACACCAGCAGGATATTTTGATCAGTCACAAGGGCGAATACAAAGAAGCCCCGGAGATCGGAGTCGGAATACTTTCCGAAGTCAATAACGAAAACCCACGCGCCATCCTGGCACAGATCAAACGCAACTTTGAATACGACGGGATGCAGGTCAACACCCTGCGAGTTGCCGATAATGGCAATCTTATCGTGGATGCACCTTACAAGTAGATTATAACCACATTAAAAGCACATTAAATGGCAGGAGGCAGACTTACCAAAAAAGAGAGCGACAAAAAGAAACGCCAGGGCAAACGGATGTTTATCAATGGCTTTTCTCATAATGAGATTGCAGACGTGCTTGAGGTGCATCTGGAGACCATAAAACGATGGTCTAAAAAAGACGGCTGGGAGGAGGCCAAAGATATTCACAGCCTCAGCATCTCTGAACTTAAAGCAGAAACCCTGCGCAGTTTTGCAGCGCTTAAGAATGGTGAGCAGCCCAAAGTCTCCCCAGATCAGCTGAGCAAGCTCTCCTCAACTTTTGAGAAGCTAAGCGACAAAAAAAAGAACCTCGCCTATATGTATGACAACTTTGAGGAGCTGTCAAATGCGATCCTTAAAGATGCCCTAAGCGAGCGTTCCAAAAAGAACCGGGAGGCCAAGCTGGAGACAGCAAAATACATCCGGGGTATTATGGACGATGTGGTGAGTAAAACCTATAAAGAGGCACTGGATGACTAAGGCAGAATTAAAGAAAATGCAAGAGGCATTTGAGGCGCGCAGTAAAATGATTAAAGCTGCAACCTTAAATACCCTGATCAAGGAAACCGGACAGCAACAGGAGGACCGTATTAAACACTTGCTTAAGCCTGAGAATTATAACGAGTTCTTTGATTATTACTTTGGGGTTAATACTCCGGTACCGCTTGCCGATGCGCCTTGTGCAGACTTTCACCAGGACAGCTATATCAAAGTATTCAAAAACCCCAAAATTGTACAGTTTAGACGCTGGTTTCGTGGGGCTGCAAAGTCCATTCATACAAACGTTGGGAATGCGCTGCACCTCAAGCAAAATGATCAACTCTTTTTTGCATTGCTCATTGGTCGTAATGAGAAAGCCGCAAAGCTCCTGTTAAGTGATATTCAGGTACACCTCGAAAGCAACGAGCGGATCATTAAAGACTTTGGAATGCAAATGAACCACGGCAACTGGGCTGATGGATTCTTTGAAACTTTAGACGGGCGCACCTTTTTAGGCTTGGGTCTTAACCAACCTTTCAGGGGTTTGAGAACCGGGCAGTACCGTCCTGATTTTGCGAGTGTAGATGACTGCGAGGATCGCAAAGAGGCTAAGAATAAGGAACTCATTCAGGAGAAGGGCGAGAAGATCACAGGCGACCTTAAAAAAGCCTTTCACCTGCACCGGGGGCGATTGATCATACCGAATAACTACATCGTGAAAAACGGGCTCAATGATTTTCTGTTTGAGAAGTTCAAAGGCAAGAAAAACACCGATATGAGCACCATCAATCTACGCAATGCAGACCGCTCTCCATCCTGGCACCAGCGATACACGCCTCAAATGATTGATGAGATTGATGAGGAGACCGATTGGTACACCTCGCAGCGTGAGGACTATAATAACCCTATTGAGGAGGGTAAACTGTTTAAAAAGGAGTGGATCAGGTACGAGGAGCTGCCCAGGGATAACAAGTGGAATGCGCTAATCGGTTTCTGGGATTTGAGTTATAAATCCACAGGGGATTACAAGGCGTTTGCGCTGCTTGGGGTTCATAAGCAACGTATTTATGTACTTAAGGTATTTGCGCGTAAGTGTGAGATCACAGAGGCCGTTAAATGGCATTATGATCTCGTACAGGAGATGGCAAAACAAGGCGTTAAAGCTTTGCATTATTACGATGCCACAGCCGCTCAGGAGGCGGTGTATGGTCCCATTTTTCAGGAGGAGGCACAAAGACGATCCTTTTTTGAGATGCCAATGGCCAGCCGTGATCAGCACGTGGACAAACACCTAAGAATTGAGGCAACCCTTACCAGTGTATTGTTTAACAAAACGCTGGTATTTGACAAGGCATTAAAAAACACTCCTGATATGGAGGAGGCAGAGACACAGCTGCTCTCCTTTGAGAAGGGCACAAAATCTCCGGATGACTTTCCGGATGCTTTGGAGAACTGCGTGAGAAAAGCCCAGTTTTACTTTACAGCAGATTTGCAAGGATGGGGAAAGCCCCTAATGCACAGACATAAAAGAGGAGGTTGGTAATGAGTTTACGAAAGGAAATACACGACTTAATTAGCGCACGTTTGACAGCTCAGGCAGTATATGAGGTGGTTGATATGTGGAAGGCACAAATAACACCCACTAAAGACAATCTGGTGCAAGGTTATCCGGCTGCTTTTATATCAATTGGTGCCATCAATTGGCAGGATATGACACTGGGCGTAAAAGAGGGCGCGGTCACCATTGACGTGTACCTGTTTTTTAATAAATACGGTGATACGTTTGACGGTGCCACAGATCGTGAGGACAGCTTTGCCATAATTGACACGGTTGAAGCTTCAGCGGAGGCCATTCACTGGCTCACTGATAATGATATTATGGAGATCACGCAAACGGGGGAAACTGATCTGACTGAGCGTTATGGTCGCCCGGCCTTTAAACTCACGTTTACCACCACTGCATACAAACAAATAAATCCCAAAGTGCATGTTAATTAGCAAAACAGAACTCAAAACAGTATCAGTACCCGAAGTGGTACAAAAAGTCATCAACCAGGATGACAGCATTGCCAATGATATCATAAGCGAAAGTGAGGCGGTAATGCGCTCGTATTTGACCGCGCGGTTTGATGTAGAAACCATTTTTACAGCAGAGGGCAATAACCGGGATAAAGTGATTGTAAAATACCTCAAGGATATTGTGATCCACGAGCTGTACACACGAAAAACTGAAAATTACCACGAGGTAACCAAAGGGCGATATGATGAGGCTATGCTCTGGCTTGAGAAGGTTGCAAGCGGTAAAATACCGGCAGGACAACTGCCTCCCAAACCGGTGACCGAAGGTGATGACAGCACTGGGGATGGCTTTATCAAATTTGGAGGTAACACGCGATACCCCTCTCAATTTTAGGCAATGGATCAGGACGATTTCATAAGGGATATACAACGGCAAACGCGAGAGCTTGAGCAATTTCTTGAGGATGATCTGCTCGATATTATTGAGGTGGAAGGACTCAATCATTTTGAGGAGTCTTTCGAGAATGAGGGCTTTACCGATGAGTCTCTTGAAAAATGGCAACCCCGTAAAACCACAGACAAGCGGGGGCGTGACATTACCCGATACAGAACCGGGCGCGTAGGACGTGCCGGGGAGCTTAATGCCTATGGCCGCAAAAATCAGGGGCGGGCAATTTTAACCGGTCACGATACCGGTGACAAGCTGCGTAACAGCCTAAAGGCAACCAAAGTAAATGACGGGGTTGAATTTAGCACCGATAAGGAATACGCAGAGGTACATAATGAGGGCAGTGATATAATGCCGCAGCGTCAATTTATGGGAGCCTCAGAGGTACTTAATGATGCCGTCAAAAACAAGATTGATAAAACACTCGATAACATATTTGACCAATGATCGAAATACTTAACCACAGAGGTGAACCCATTGCAAAGGCAAAAAACAGCTTAGAACTGGCCGGCAAAAGTCAAAAGGTAATGCTTGACCTGGTACGCCAGCAACACAGCGTTTACCGTCAGGAAATTAGTGACTATCAAATGGCCAGACTGGAGCGGTTAAATACTCAGGCTCCTGCAACCTATCTTTTACAAACCTTGTACAAAGATGTGATCCTTGATGCTCATCTCACGGCGGTGATGGAAAACCGAATTTTGCGCATCGTTAATAAGCGTTTTGTGATCAAGGATGAGAAAGGGGTTGCAGATCACGAGCGGTCAGAATTTCTTAACCGCAGATGGTTTACAGACACCGTGCGCTATGTTATGGAGTCGATTTTTTACGAGTACAGCCTTATCCACTGGATCAAGGATGTGGATGGCAAAATCCTTAAGGCGCGTAAAATACCACGCGAGCACGTTAACCCTGATCGTGGGATCGTGGTCAAGAGCGTTTACGATCAAACCGGTCTGCCTTATGAGGAGTTCCCTTTTGATCTGCAACTTGCCAAACTTTATGACGGTTATGGCCTTCTGGAGAAAGCTGCACCGCTTACCATCTTAAAACGCCACAGCTGGGCATCTTGGGATGAGTTTGAGCAAATCTTTGGTATGCCCATTCGTATTGCTAAACTGGGCACTATGAATGACGAGGTAAAAAATGAGGTTGCCAGTTGGCTCAAGACGATGGGAACCGCCTCTTATGGTGTTTTCCCTCAGTTTGCAGATATTGAGATCAAAGAAGCCAATAACCGGGATGCGTTTAACGTCTTTATGAAAAAGATTGAGACGGTTGACAGCCAGCTCTCCATTTTGGTAAACGGTCAGACAATGACTACGCAAGACGGATCAAGCCGATCTCAGGCCGAGGTGCACGAAAATACTCAGGACGAACTCACCGAGGCAGACCTGCGCAATGTGGTACACTGGCTTAATGACAACCTGGTACCGGTACTGCGCAATGCCGGGTATGATATCAAAGATACTGAGCGCATTGGTGTTGAGATGTTGAGTGATCCCATTGATAAAATGAAAATCGATGAGAAGATCATGAACAATAGCGGGTACCGCCTTACTCAAAAATATCTGGAGTCCACTTACGGCGTGGAACTGGAACCACTACCGGCACCCACACCACCAAAACCCGGAAACTCCGGCAAAGAAGATCCCGAAAAAAAAAAGGAGTAAAACTGCTTGATCTGTATTACCGCAGTCATTGTTGTGAGGTCATCCAGTTGTCAGGTGAAGCTCCTAAAATTGATCCCTCGGTAATCAGGAAACTGCTTGAGGAGATTTACACCGGCAAAAAGCCCAACCAAAGGGAACTGTTTAAGCAAACCGCCTCGCAACTTATTGAGGCGGTTTATGGCGGTTATGGAGCTAATTTGAGGAGCATCAATTACAATACACCAGACTTTAAGATGCTCAACGAGCTGACGTATAATGTCGGGGTGTTTTCAGCATTTAAAAACCACAGTCAGGTACGGGAAACGGTCAAGCTCCTTATTGATGCAGACGGCAAAACCCGAAAAAAGGAGGACTTTATTGCTGAGGCGCGAAAACTGGATGCAGACTACAACTCCCGGTACCTTACAGCTGAGTATAACAGCGCCACAGCTTCAGGACGTATGGCCTCAAAATGGCAGGGCATAGAGCGCACACGATCACTATACCCTAACATTATGTATATCGCGGTGGTTGATGACCGTACACGGGAGCTACACAAGAACTGGCACCGGTTAATCCTGCCCATTGATCACCCTTTTTGGGACACACACTATCCACCCAATGACTGGGGATGCCGTTGCAGCATCAGGCGAACCGATAAGCCTGTAGATGATCGCGGGTTAAACGTTGAAGACATGCCAAACCTGCCCAAACAATTTAATACCAATGTGGGCAAGACCGGCAAAGTCTTTAACAGCGATCACCCATACTTTAAGATCAAAGAGTTTAAGCGGGTCGCATTAGAAGCCCGTAAGGCGTTGATCAATTTTCAGCAAAAGGAACTTAAAGACTATGCGAAAACAGCACTGTCAGGCAGTTATAAAATTGCCAGTATTGCAGAGCCGGTACATTACTCATCTGCGGGTATTGGCAAACTCATTGACCGGAATAAAAGGAGTGCAGACTGGTACCAGACGGTAAACCTCCTGTACGATATTAAACGCTTTGTGGCTGATGTGGCCTTTGAGTTTTTTGAAGCGGGAGAGGCTCAAAAAGATGGTGTTTTGGGCAGGTATTTAGGGTATAAAGAGTTTGATGGGGAGACGTATGAGATATGTTACCGTAAGACGCTGGCAAGGACTTCATTTTACTACATACGTAAGATCAAATAAAAAAACCGTTGAGTTATGATAATATGGCCTAAGCTTTAATTACCCTCAACGGTTAGCGGATTACAAAGATATGAAATTATGCTGATTGACTGTATATGCCCTCGTGGTTAAAAATGGCCGCAGCTGTACGGGCAGTTAAAAAGAACTCCTGAGCGACTTTTTCTAAAAGAGCACCGTGCCGCCATTGAGGATGCTTTTTGCTAAGCTCCTCATATCGGTTTCTTAAATTTTGATCCCGTAATTTTTTGAGTTGTTTATCGCGCGCCATTATTGCAAATATAGATGCGTTTGTTAATAAATGCAAAACGGATTTAAAAGACAAAAGCTGACACCGTGGGGATGTCAGCTTTTCGAGTGGAAGCAATATATTGATTATTTTAACTGGTCGTCAAGTTCATTAATGCGCTGTGCAATTGATCTGGAGGCCATCAGGTTTGGATTTTTGTAATCGGCATACTTTTTATAACTATCCAAAGCCAGTTTACGCAGTTGCGTTCTGTACTCCGGGTTGATGTAGCCTTTAAACTTAAGTATTGACTGATCCTCCTCCGGTTGCGTGTACGCATCTGCCATCGCATAGGCGGTATTGGCAAGACGTAAATACAAATCCTTTTTATCGTTCTTAGCCTCCAGAGCTGCCTCAATCGCTTTAAGGGTATTCTCACTTTCTTTTAAAGTGGGTGATCCCTGAGCGGTAAACTCGTAATGCGCAAAAGCCGCATACGCTAAAATGGTGGAGTCCTTTGGCTGGGTCTGTACCAGATCGTCTGCCAATTTCGCTGCCTGCTTATACTTCTCAGCTGCGTACAGGTCTTTAAATTCCTGTACCTGGTCTTGAGCAAATCCAGTTAATTGAACTAATACGAATAGTGTAAATGAGATAAGTTTCATTCTTCAGTTAATTTTGGGCTTTTACGAGAAAATGGGACGAATGTTGATGTCAGGTTTTTGTGCATGTCATCACTATAGAAGTAAATCCATCCTCCCGGAACTCTAACAATTTTTGTATAGCTATTACCTTTGTGGCTTGTAGTAGCTTCATGTAATTTCAATTCGTAAATATCTTTATTCATTATCTGGAGGTTTTGATCAAAGATACTTAAATAATCAATTGATCTGCCGGTAACATAATTACACCGCCTTTTTTAGTATGTATGCGTGTGGCCTTGAGGGCTTGCTTCAATAAGCTTTTAGTATAACCTCCCTGAGCTTTGTAATACTTCTTAAGATATACGCTGTACTGCGTCCACTCGGCCTCATTGGCCGGTTTAAATGCAACGAGATCGTGATCCAAATCCTGAGGCACTTTATACATGTGGCTGATGGCGCGCTCCCCACAATGAATGCAGTCTATAAACATTGGCGTGACTCCCATATCACGGTGTTTGATTACCGTATTTTTGCCACAGCTGCACGTGTATGCATTTACTTTGGGTTCGGTTTCTTCGGGTTGTAATTTGATTGTTTTAGCCATTTTAATGGGTTTTAATTGTGATTAAAATTGAATTTTAGCAATCCTGATTTGCCAGGCACCAGTGATGAAAACAATGCCCGAGATTATATATAGGCTCGTTACAATTTTTATAACAGCATAAGCCGGGGTGTTTTGGTTGCGTCACCTTTTGCGATTGCCGGTTAAAGAACCTGCGCAAAATGTACCCGCGCAAGATTGATATAACCGTAAAAAATAGCGTTATTAAGAGGTTCTTACCCGCTGAGCTGGGCACGCCTACCAATGGGAAAATTATAAATGTGCTGCCCAGGGATATTACAAAGCCCACAGCGGTGTTTGTGATGGCCTCCAGTAAGGAGTGTTTTTTAGTTTGTGTCATTCTTATCTATGTGTTTATAAATTGGTAAATGATGATCATCTAAATCCTCAATCATTGCCATTGCGACAGCAGCTACTTGTACCAACTCTGTGCGCATATCTTTTAGGGCCTTCAGCTGTTTTGCTTCATTATCTGAAAATGTGTAGTTAACACCTTCCTCGTTTACTTCGCCCACCTCCTCACCGAGGATCATTAACCACTCTGCGGGGTGGTGGTACCGGTTCCATCCAAACTTCTCATTTTGGCGTACGCGTTCTTTGAGACAATCCTCTACGATCTTAGTATGGGACTCTGTTACTTTTTTTAGATTATCGTCCATTACTCCTCGTCGTTTTCGTTACAGTCCTCACAGAAACCACAAAACATATCAAGTTCCTCCTGATCCACGTAACTCAGGCACTCGGGGCATTGTGGTTTTTCGTTGATCTCAACCGGGAATTTTTCGATCATTTCAAGCGCGATAGTTACACCCATTCTAATCCCTTTGTTATGCTTCTTAGGGACATCAATGATCTGTCCGTCTGAGCCTTGTACCTTAAAGCTTTCCTTACCTTCGGTGATCATTTTTAGTTGACCTACGATGTTTTCATTCCATTGTTTTAAGGCTAGGATCGCCTCTAATTCTTGTGACATAGTTTAATTATTGAGTTATTGATTTCTAGTAAAAAAGCCGTTTCATTACGCTGCCATCACTATACATCTTGTCAAGAGGTATGCTGGCATTTGGTTCTGTACCATCCCAACCGTTTGGGAATGTCCTAGCAGTAATTAATTCTTTAATTCGTTTGCCTTCAGCTGAGTTAATCAGGAATAGTTTTGGCCTACCGATTTTAACCGCCTCGATATTGATTTCATTTTGAATGTCAATTATTTGATTAAGAAAATCCAGTCTTGCAGAAAGTGTTAGTGGCCCCATACGCTGTTGATTTTTTGCAAGAGTTCCATCCTTTTTGCGTTGCCCGCCTGCTTTACGTAATCTATATTGAGGCTTTTTCATTTCGCGATAGATGGGCTTTAAGCGTTTTAAAGGCTGGAGATAGGACCACTCTGGTATATTGATAACATTGTCGAGAGCTTTGTCTTTTGAGGCTAATGGACAGCCTATACAACCCGTTCGGGCATTGATCTCCTCAGCTTCATCGCCCCCGTAAGCATCTGCAAGTATTGAAGTGTCCCAACCCCCATATTTGGGCATAGGGGCAAATACTTTTAGCCAATCCCAAACATTACAAACACGCCAGTGAAGTATTGGAGCAAGCGTGGCGCAAAGATCATTTTGGAGGCCAGTCTGGTACCAGCCTTGACCGCACTCGGCTCCGTCTTTTGAGCAGCTTACATTTATGCGTTGATCGCGTATAGAACTTTCACCAAGTCTTACTCCTGTCAACATTAAAACCTTTTCAGATTTTTCCTTTTGAAATTCTGACAAAGCGGCCTCCATCGGTTCTACTTTGATTTGACCAGTACACCACCTAAATGTATTTGAAGGGGGAGGCACTCCGCGACCAAGTATATAAACCAAAAAGCGGTCATCAATTGGGGCTGTAACAATCCGTACTTTAACGCCACGTTCTTCGAGCTGTTTGGTAAGTATTTGAGCAGATAACCAAAGTGGGGGCAGCTCCATTCGAGTATCAGCTGCAAAAATTGTAAAGGTTTCAGGTTTTGGGATTTGACCATTAGTGATCAGCTGTGTCACCAATGTCACCACCGTGGTTGAGTCTTTTCCCCAACTCCACGCAGCCGCCCAATGCTTATGTTTTGAGCCATATTCTTTAAGACTGGCAATGGTTAGATCAATTGACTCAGCAACGGTTATTTTTTCGGTACCAAATATGTTGAGTTGGTCTTTCATCGCCCCATCTTGTTAAGTACCCAAAACTGCACGCCAACCTTCAGCTGAAAGATGCCGTGGTTTGCGATATCTGGGCGCTGTTGGTATTCCGGTTCGGCAACCAGGGTAAAACGGCCTATACGATAGCCCAGGGTTGCACGTGCGCCCCAAGCGAGATACGCCTCGTTAACTTGCCGTTTTAAAATGCCGTATTGTAAGGAACCGGAGACGATGACTTTTGAAAACGGCTGCACGTATGCGCCGGCACCTAAAGCCATATAGGTATAATCCTGCTGGGGAAAGCCATTGTAAAAAGCGTAAACCAAAACGTTGCGGTTGTATGCCCCGGCCTCAATCTTAAAGTCGGTACCAAAATCGTCGCGCTCCATACGCGGGTTATCTACCACGTTTAAAAGGTTATTAGGATCAATTGTCGCGCCCAGGTACCAGTGATCAATTTCAGCAGTTTGGGCAAGTGCCAGGAATGGCACAAAAGCGATGAGTGTGAGTAGTGTTTTCATTATTCAGGTTCTTGATTAGTGTCTTTTTTTGCCTTTGCAGCCTCTTCAAACATTTGGGCGACAATGGGGCTTTTGCGCTTGATTTCGTTGCGCTTTCGGCTTCCTAAGCCTCCACCGGTACGGCGATGATCTACTTTGGAAGTTCCTACGCCTTCAAACATCTTTTTGGCAACATCCGGGTGCATTTTATCGGTGTTGGCGTTAAAGGCTTTCTTTTCCTTTTCGGTTAGATAGGCCGCAGCTTCGCACCGCTCGTCAAAGTATTCTTGCAACCATCTAAGCACTTTAGGCCCCGTCACGCTTTCAAAGCTTGGCTCGTAGTATTCATCCTTGCAGCGGTCAAAAAAGAGCGTGAGATCGGTTATTTTAAGCGGGTATTCGTCATAGATGCGCTCGGCTGTACGCTCGATCTGGGCATCGCTCATTTTGCGCTTTACGGTGCTATAATCGTTGAGATCAAGAAGCCAAAGGGTTACGTAACCAATGATCCACTCGCGCCCGTGTGACTTTGCCAGTTCTGAAAGCCTTGGAGCCGGTACCGTTAAGGCATCGGTTACGCGCTTTAGTTTTTTGCTGTGCTGAAAACATTTAGCCGGGTGGTACAATACCAAGTCTCTCTGCCGTTTTTGCTCTGAGGTCATCAGTTCCCCCGCTGGTTGCGTTTTTGCCGGTGTTTGCTTTGAGTTCATTGAGTATGATGTTTAGTTTTGAATTGATGTATTTGAGGTCGGTGTTTTGCTTGTGGAAGTCGCTCAGGTGTTTCCATTTGCTTAGTATGACTTTCCACAGTTCCAGAGCTGCTAAATCGTCACCGGCAACCTTTTTGAGATAGGTGATAATCTGTTTAAGGGCTTTGCCTTCAACTCCCGTAAACTTGGGCTCTATACCTGCAAAACCTTCATAGAAAACAAACCAGGCATCTGAGAACTGGGTATACATGCTTTTCTTCTTTTCGATTTTGGTGTAGGTGACATTTTTGCCATAGCGGTTCTGGTATTGCTGCACCTCCTTTTCGAGAAGCGGTACCACAATACCAAAGCTGTCGAGGATCGTGTCTGTGATTTGACCGCTTACGCGCTCAACCCTCCAGAACTTCCCGGAGCGGTACCCAACCTTTAATTTGAGGTTGTGCTTGGCGATGTATATAGTGTAATGGGTGGTCATAGGTTATTCTTTTGAAAATGCACACCAGATGCCGTACATGGCAAATGCGTGAATGAAAATGAGGTAGGCTTCAAGTAAATCCATTATGTACAATCTGTTTTTGGTTTATCGATATCTGAACCGCATTGGCGGCAATGGGTGACGGTGGTTTCGCAAGTACAGCAGACCTCAATGAGGCGGGTATATAGTGCCTCTGGTGGATGCTCGCATACCTGCTCAAATGGGATCGGTGTACTCATATTCAATTCGATTAATGCGTTGATCTCGTTTGCACTTGTTAGCCTGGCAATACATCACGATAAAGTCCTCAGGAAACAAATGGGGAAACCCTTCAAGCTCACACTCCTTTTTAGTGATTTGGTAGAGGCGCTGCACGCTTATCGCAGTCACGCGTATGGGACAACCAATCTTTACCTGCTTTTCACCTTTTTTGAGCCCCATACATTTCTCAACGGGCTGTATAAGGTCTCCTACTTTCAGATTGTTCCAGCCGTTGCGACGTGTTACGGTTTTGGTTTGGTTTTGTACTTGCTCTTTTGTGAGCGCGAATGACATTCTTCTCATTTGTAAAGTCCTTTTAAGATGCCCTCAAGGGCGGTTATGATCTTGCTGCACTCTTGTGGAGTCATTTTTTTGAGTGGTTTCTGTACGGGGGATTTATCACTTTGTAACCAGGAACCGAAGCGCTCAAGGTCTGGTACCATTCCATATTTAGGATGGCGTTTACGCCAAAGAACCTGATGCAAGAGGCTCATGATCTGCATGTGCTTGGAGTTTTTCTTGTCGAAGTATGCCCAGAATAGGGCTGAGTCCTCCTTACTGGCTGCGATGGGCTGCATACCCATTTGCTTGAGGATCATATTTGCCTGGTCAAAGCTGAGATCGTTGCAACTGGTTTTTGTCTCATCACCTGTGGCCCATTGCACATACTCCTCTTTGATGTATGCGGGCTTTGCATTGAGGTGGATGAGTTGCTTTTGTTTTGCGTTTGCTTTCATATTTATAACCTTTAGAGGCGATATTTTAAATTATAACCTGTAGAGGCTATATTTTGACCCGGGCGAAGGGCTCGAACCTCCCTGCTGCCAGTCCCGGTGAGTTCCCCGCCTGCGCGGGGATAAATACCTGATCTCGCTCAGGTGGGCGGTCTTTCTGGGGCTTAAGGCGTATGTTCTTACCTAATGCTCGCTTTTAATCTCTATCCCGGTGTTTCATATACAGGGTCCGCGGGTAGAGACAGCCACAGCGCATCAACGCCGACAAGCGCTTTCCGTTCGTTAAGCATTACCCTTTCTAGTTATGCGTGATTGGTCTTGGTGTGCCTTAAAAAGGCGACCTTTTCATTTTGTGTGAGTTCCGGGCTTGCGATCCAGTTGCCGTTGGTGTCTTTATAGACGTGCTTTTCATTTACCCAATAGCTGTCCCATTGCTCTCCTGCTGTGATTTTGATCTCTGCTGCCATTATTACAAGCTTGAAAAGTTGAGATTAAGGCTGTGCCATTTACCGTCCTCCTTTTTGATCTTAAGGAGGTACCCATACCCACGTAAGTGGTTGCTGTAACTTTCTTTGATGAGTTTAAGCCCCTCAAGCCATCGGGGATCGTCGTATTTCGCCTCGTGCTGGAGTAGGTTCATTACGCGTGAGTACTCCATCTCGCCATTCTCATTGCGCTCTAAAAAGCTCATCAGGATTTCATATATCTTGAGGTCTCGCTTCTTGACAGTTTCAGTCAAAAAGCTTTTAATGAGTTCCTGCGCTTTGATGCTGCGCTCATCCCATTTTGGCTCTGTATCTCTGCGACGGGTGATGCGGTAATCTCCGGCTGCATTGGTAATTGAAAAGCCTCCTTTACTATCGCTGCGAATGCCTCCGTATTTGCTCAACTCCTCGGCCTGATCCTCCATGCGTTTATGACAGATATCTTTTAGCTCTTGCAGCTGCTCGTGAACGCCCTTGGCAAAAGACATTACAAAATTGATCGTCTCATCGCGCTTGCGCTCGTACTGCTGCTTTGCTTTCTCCTTTTCTTTGGCTTCCTTCTCTTTTTTAGTCTTAAGCAAAGCCTCAAGCTCTGCGGTGGTCATCTCCTGTGGTGATTTTGTTTGTGTGGCTTCCATTTTAGTCCTGTATTTGTTTAAAGTTTATAGATAGTCTCCCTGTGGATGTTGCCGAGAAGGAGAGTTTAAGGTTCCAGTTTTGGGCGTGATCGTCCAGTAATCGGGTTTGACTTACATCAATCTCCTCCCGAGTCCAAATGCTGGCCTCATAGGGCAGACCCTCATCGTCGTGATCAATATTGAGCTGATACGGTTCTGAGAGTACCTGAGTGACGTCCCTTTGAAAGTTTTTAATGTTCTCATCAATCTCGTGCTGCGTTATTGTTTCCATATTATTGGGTTTGGGTTAATGCTTTACCGGCATCTGCGACGAGGCTGTCATATATTCTTTTGGTATCTCTCGAAACCTGATCCCAGTCCAGTTTTAAAGCTTGCTGATAGTATTTTTTGATACGTTCCTTATCTTTCATATTAACCGCTAATTCAAGGCGTATCGTGGTCATTTTTGCATCGTCTGTTGCGCTCATGATTTTAGGTTTAAAGGATTTCGGGATTTTCGGGTTTATCCCAATTCGTTTCAGTTATGATCTCCACGATCTGAGCAACTTTGTCCTCCAGATGCTGAGGGATCGTGTAAAAAGGTTTTGCCGGTGCGTCTGCACTGAGTACCCGTGACCAGGCAGCGCGCTCCTGAGTAAGGCAAATGCGTTGCCCTACCGTCAAAATCTTATTGTGAGCAGATGCCCAGGCATATACCCAAGACAGCGTATGTATTCGGTTTAAAATGGGGTTCGTTTCCATCACTTTATTATATTTGAGTTAAGGGCCTTATTGATAAGAGGCGAGCTGTAATAAAAATTGAGTTTGTTGATGTGCTTGGTGTAGAGCTTCAGAGCATCTGAGGCACTCATAAACTCGTGATATGGGGCTGCATCCTCTCTAAATTCTGCCTCAAGCGCGTCAAGGTTTGCTCTCCACCATTTGAACAATGCTGCACAGGCTAAGAACATTTGCACCTGCTTATCGCCAAAGCCTTTGAGGTTGCACCAGTGAAACCACGCGTCAAAAACAAGCGCCTCGTACTGCTCTGGAGTCATCTTTAAAATCTCATGAGTTTTCATAGGCTTAGTTTTTATCGGTTGTTATTTCAGTGCCGTGGTATAGCTGGGCTTTCTCCTCGTCGATGGTTAGGGTACCGCCGGGGCATCTGCCGGAAACAAAACAGGCAAGACCCTGCACCCGTGTAATGATCTTGCTCATACGCTTGATCATTTTTGCAGTTGCCGTGTACGGCTCATTACGCTCCTCGTGGGCTATAAAAACAAAGAGTACATTAGGATGCGCGCGCCACAGCTTTTGGAAACCACCATAGGCCAGCTCATCTTTATACACGGTCACGTTATCTAAAAAGCAGATTTTAGGAGCCTGACGTTTATTGAGCTGCTCACTGATCTCGTCTAGGGTCTTGTACTCGCTAAACAGGAGGCTCTTATTACTGCTGTCAAGGCCGGCACGTTTACAGGCGTCAACAAACTCTTTATCAAGACCCTCCTCTGCGCTGATGTAGAGGGTACGCTCAAAGCTGCTCAGGTAATCTGCAAGCTTTAAGGCATACCACGTTTTTCCGTTCTTTTCTGCACCATAAATGATCCAGATACCGTTGCGGGTTGCATCGCCAAATACATCAAGCCACACCCCGTCAAAGTCGAACGTGTCAAACTTTTGAGAGTAAACTGTACGTATGTTAAGTGGTCTTGCCATTATCCTGCGATTTGTATTAGGGTTTTGAGGTGTCTGAGGCTTCTGTGACGTTGCTCTGCACGGTCATAGGTTTGATTGATCAAGGCGTTGACCGGTACTTTTGCGGTGTTGGCAATGGCTACATCGCCGATTAATTGCGTGTAGAATGCACGGCGATCCTCTTTACCGGTAGGTACCAGCGTGATAAACTTCTCTGAGAACCGGCTGAACAATTCTGCAAAGCCCACTTTATGATTATTGATGCCTTTTTGCATTTTAGAGCGCAGCCCGTCGGCTCCCATCATATACCAGCCTACATTGCCCTCGCTGCTATTCCACAGCTCCTTAATGATGAGGAGGGTACTGTAATCGAGATCACCGGCCTCATCCAGTACAATCAATGGCGTTTCAAGGATGTTTAAAGCGTATTTAATATTGCTTTTAACATCGATGTGTTTGCCTTTGTCATCTACTCCCAGCGTACGCGCGAGGAGCTTTACAAACTGGATGCGGGTTTTTGCCTGTGAGCAGTCGATGAAAAAGGCGTTGCGCATTCTGCGCGTAATGTGACGGGCGCAAAAGGTCTTACCAATGCCGCAGTCATCCACTAAAATCATTGACTGGCTTTTATCCTGGCACTCTCTGAGATTATCCTCAATCTCATTGTACACTTTGGTACGGGCTACCTTCCAAGTATTTTCACGCATTGTAACTTGTAACTGGTTGCCAATGGCGATCCAGTTTGAGTCGCTCAATATGCGATCTGTCTCTCCTCCTTTGAGGCGACTGTACGCTGAGCTGTTGATCCCTAAAGTTTTGGCGTAAGCTGCATCACTGCCGCCAAAGTTTTCGCGATCGGCAAGAATGGCTTGCCGTACTTTTTCTTTAAATTCTGGTGTGAGTAACATATTTGAGTTTTAATTATTGAAAGCTGACCGCCAGCTCCCTCCTTTATTTTCCTGAGGCTTGTAGTTAAACTCCTCCTCATAATCGTCAAGCACTTCAACCGGTTTAGGGTTTGGCTTTACGGTATTTTGATTAAGTCCAGGTATCTGGAACTTGTTGTTAAGTGTCTTAGGCTTGTGATTGATGACCGTTACCGGTTCTAAAGCATTTTTCTGCGCTCTTTGATACTGATCTATGGTCATTGCATAGCTGCTCATCAATTGCATCTGCTTGTCATCCTCTGGGGTACGCTCAATCTTGGCGCGGTTAGGTCTTGGTTTTGGCAGGGCTTCGCAGATGTACTGCCCGTTGATGTATACCAATGCCTTAAATACTTTGTCCTCGTGATCATCTAACCAGTAAATTTTTATCTCCTGACCTTCTACACGCTTCATTAAGCGGATCAGGCTCTCTCCGGTGAAGATGCTGCCATTGTCGCCCAGTAAAAACTCCCCGTATTGAAGCTTGATAATACCGGCATTACAGCTGCTCACGGTTTCAAATCCTAAATGAGGTAGAATGGCCTTATAATTTGTGGGCTTAAGGTTCTCGTTTTGCTTTTCGCAGAAATATTCCCAGCGGGTCATATTCTTGTTTTGCGAATGAGGCATATTATTCCATGTCTGGATATCAAGGAGGCAATCCTGCACTAACTGATCATAAGGGATGGTAATCTTTGACTCTGCGCCCTGTTGGTTTGACTCGCTGATCGCAAAAGGTCTGGCCAGCCATCCCTCGCGTTGCTTCTCAAGGCCGTAACGTAACTCCCCAAAATAGCGCTCAATCTTTTTGGAGCGGGCTTTGTTTGACTCAATGCGCACATCCTGAAACATTGCGCCCTCTCTTAAAAACGTGTCTTTAAATGATGAGTTAAGCGAACTTTCGCACTCCAAACCATCAGGCAAGTTGAAGCCCCACGCGTGGTAATTGCGAACCATCTGACGGTAAAAGTCAAGTATGATCCCCTCTTTAGATTTGCCGTAAACAAAGCAGGTAAATGCTTCGCTTGCCAGATCAATACCATTATAAAACCACATACGCTTACCTTTTGCATATTCAAAAGGAGGTTGACGGTCATCAATAGATAAGAGAGAACCGGCAAACTCAGGTCGCTCAAAGGAGTGATATGGGCTGAATTTGGTAAGTAGCTTTTGACGATCTCCAGAACGCGCAGCGTGGTTGCCAATCTCGTTCTCCCATTTGGTGAGATAGTTGGTAATTGTTGAGGGGCTTACCTGTGCATATCCTTTTGGGTTGTACAGTTCGCCTGTCTTACTGTTTACAATCTCAAGGTAACCGGCAAGAAACGCATCGTACTGACGTGCGATCTCGGTTGCCGTAGGCTTGTGAGGTTGTGTACTGAATAGATCATTAAGAAGTTTCTCCTCTTTGCTGGTGACCTTACGGGCATTGTCGTTTGCTTTGTATTTTTTAATGATACCGGCGTAACCCTCTTTTTTAAATGGTCTCAAGGCACGCTCTATAAAACGACGCTCACTGCGTGGTAAAGTGCATTGAAAGGTTTCCGGGTTCTTTTGCTCCTTAAGTTCAATGAAGCTTACCGCATCCTGCCAAAGTGAAGTATTGAGGCCGCGCATTGAGCCGCCTTTATTAAGGCGCTCAGTTCTCCGGTCAATCTCAAGTTTGAGAACTGCCTGTAAAATACTGGCGTTGGTGATGTGTTTATCTTGCGAGTCAAGAGTCAGGTACTCACCGTCCTCAAATTGGTAATTGGTATAAAAGGCGGTTGCCTCAGGATCAATCTTGTAATACTTCTCAAGTATGTGATCTGACTTGCGAGGGTCGCCAATCTTTTTTTGAATGTCCTTGGGTAGTGAGTCAAACTCAATCAATAATTGACGACCATTACCGCCCAATTGTACGCGGTTAAGGCCATAGCTCTTATTCTCGTAACGTTTACACGTTTTTGAGAGATTACCGGCTGTGAAAAAGTCCGGCACCAGCTCCTCTTTAGTAACTACTAATATGTCGTTCCAAACGTGAGGCATTTATTGCTGATCTTCTTGAGGGGTTAAAAACTCGGCTAGGTCCTTGCAACTTTTATATACCTGTTGCGCAAGTGGCGTGTTAATCTCACGCTCACCTAAAATGATATAGCGCACGTATTTTTGAGAACAACCGTGCTTGCGGGCGATTGATTCGCCTTGCCCTTTTAAAAGGGTTTTTTCATTTTCTGTGAACTCTGCTACCATTTTTTAGATACATTTGTTACTTAGAACAGAACAAATATATAAGATTATTTTCCAATAGTCCATACAATACGAAGAATATTTTCTTATGGTAGTAGAAAGACTGGCTGAATACATAGAGAACCAAGGCATTAGTTACTATGCTTTTGAGAATGCCATAGACGCGTCAAGGGGCTCTATATCAAAGGCTGTCAAACAAAAAAAGAATATCGGCTCCAATGTGATTGAAAATATTCTTAGTGTGTATGAAAATATTAACCCTATTTGGTTGTTAACTGGTGAGGGTAGCATGTTGAGGGAAAAAGATCAAGTGAAAGAAGCTGCTCGGGTTTACAAACTCAAGACAGATCGCGAGCTGCACAGTCAGCAAATACCGCTTTATAATCTGGAGGCAAGTGCCGGACTGGTGTCTCTTTTTGCAGATGCAGCAGGTCAAACACCAATCGACTACATATCAATACCAAATCTGCCTAAATGTGATGGAGCTTTGACCGTTGCTGGAGATAGTATGTACCCGCTTTTAAAATCTGGGGACATTGTGGCTTATAAAGAGATTCACGACTTGCAGAATGATATCTTTTGGGGTGAGATGTATCTCGTATCATTACAGATGGGGGATGAGGAGTATGTATCAGTAAAATGGGTACAGAAATCTGACAAAGGAGAAACGCATATCAGGCTAGTCTCCGAAAATCAACACCACCAACCCAAAGATGTGCCACTTGCGAAAGTACGCGCAATGGCTTTGGTCAAAGCCAGCATACGTATTAACTCAATGAGGTAAATTGTACACTTTCATTTGTACACAAGTCACTTTATAACTGCCTGAAAACAATAAAACGAACCGCAAGCCCCGTAAATAGGGGCTTTTTTATGTTTTGTAATTAAATAAGGCATTGCAGTAAGGGGGTGTGAGTTTGAAAAATACCCGCTTTCAATTGCCTAAATCATACTTTAAACACTCCCGAAATTGTCAAAAATTACAGGGTACTGTCCACCCAACTGTCCATGCAACTGTCCATGCAACTGCTTTTTGATGTATTTTTGATCAAAATGAAAAGCACAAAAAAACCGCTTTAAATTGCGGTTAAAAAGCGGTTGAATTGGGTTAACGTAATCGCCAAATCCCTATTAATACGTATTGTAAGGCTTTGTAATGGCCTTTTAAAGTACTGTTATGGTATAGTCTCGTATTGATTGGGCAATTATCACGTAATGATCAGGTATTAATGCGCATTTTGATTTTTACAGATGGAATGCCTTAAAATTGCGTGAAGCCTTGTTTTTACTGGCTTCAAAGCCTTTTTTTATTGTTCCTTTTTTATGTACGCTTTGTTTTGTGCCTTATACATAAAACCTTCGTCGTAGGCATTAGCATTTTCGGGATAACTCACAGCCCGCACGATCACAAAATGCAATTTTTTGTCGCGTAAAGCTACAAACTGCGGATTGCGTTTGAGTTCACTATTCACTCCTAAAAATTCAAAACCCTGAGCTTCCAGATCTTTTCCTACGATATTCATCGCAAGGTTATGAAGCTCCTGTTTATTTAATAATTCTGCCATAAAGCAAAGATACAGCGCGTGGAATTATAGCAGAAAAAAAGCCGCTACTTTCGTAACGGCTTTTTGATAATTTAAGTTTTGACTATCCTCCGAAGTCATCAAAACGAATATTCTCGTCTGGGATACCAAAATCCTCTCCCATTTTTTGAACTGCTTTGTTCATCAATGGAGGCCCACAGAAATACAATTCGATTTCTTCTGGCTCGTCGTGCTTGCTCAAATACTGCTCGATCACAGCATTGTGCACAAATCCAACAAAACCATCTCCGGGGCTATCAATATCTTCTTTTACTTTCCAGTTATCCTCTTCTAAAGGTTCAGAAAGTACTAGATAAAATTTAAAGTTATCAAATTCCTTCTCTAGCTCATAAAAATGCTGAAGGTAGAATAACTCGCGCTTAGAACGACCACCGTACCAATAAGTCACTTTACGACCCGTCTTTAGGGTTTTGAATAGATGATACAAGTGTGAACGCATTGGCGCCATACCTGCTCCACCACCTACATAAAGCATTTC
>CESL01073408.1_pt1 | contig 35473 bp, 28 predicted proteins | sample 531221 | NCBI WGS metagenome assembly CESL01 (sample SAMEA2622197, study PRJEB7988) | marine metagenome | biome: marine biome (ENVO:00000447); feature: mesopelagic zone (ENVO:00000213) & marine oxygen minimum zone (ENVO:01000065); material: "saline water (ENVO:00002010), including plankton...
GCAAAGATTAGCCCTAGGAGTTTCCTTTTTTGTTTTTCTTGCAACATTCATTCTAAGCTATCAGCTAATGATTAGTAATTTTGATATTGATTATGTGGCTCGATATACGAGTATTGAAACCCCTACTATTTATAAAATTTCTGCTCTTTGGGCAGGGCAATCTGGATCTTTATTATTTTGGCTATTTATTCTTTCCATCTTTTCAACTATCACAATTCTTCAGAATCAGCAAAAGCATTATGGTCTTATACCTTGGGTGATTATTTCATTAACGATTACCCAGATCTTCTTTTTGATTCTAACTAATTATGTAACAAATCCTTTTAAACCCACCGAGGCAGATTTTATTGTGGCAAATGGTAATGGCTTAAATCCCTTACTCCAAAACATCACTATGGCGATACATCCACCAACTCTTTATCTAGGTTATGTTGGTTTCTCAGTACCATTTGCATTTGCTCTTTCTGCTTTAATAAATCGTGATACAAGCCCATTATGGATTCAAAGTATTCGCCGATGGACCTTAGTTGCTTGGCTATTTTTAAGTATGGGAATCATTTTAGGTGGATGGTGGGCATATCGAGAATTAGGTTGGGGAGGTTACTGGGCCTGGGATCCAGTTGAGAATGCAAGCTTAATGCCATGGTTAACTGCAACTGCATTTATTCATTCAATTATTATTCAAGAGAAAAAAGATATGTTACGACTCTGGAATATGGTTTTAATTATATTAACATTTGCACTTTGCATTTTTGGTACATTTTTAACACGATCTGGAGTAATGAGTTCAGTGCATTCATTTACTGCATCGTCACTCGGCCCAATCTTTTTATCATTTGTTTTTTTTATTCTGATAGCTTCTTTTGGTATCATGTATAGTAGGTTAGATGACTTAAAATCTCCAAAGAAAATTGAGTCGTTTACTTCACGTGAGAGTGGATTCCTTTTTAATAATATGATTTTTGTCGTATTATGTTTTGCAGTCTTTTGGGGGACTTTGTTTCCTGCAATATCTGAAGCAGTCAGGGGTTATAAAATTACAGTTGGCGCCCCGTTTTTTAATCAAATTAATACCCCAATAGGTCTAATTCTATTAGGATTAACTGGTATTGGACCTCTCCTTGCTTGGCGTAAAACTGGGTCAAAAAATCTCATTAGAAAATTTACTCTCCCTATTATCATATGTTTTATTTCAATTATTTTATTTTTATTGATTGGATATAAAGGATATGTAGTGATTTCATTTAGTTTGTGTGTTTTTGTAACTACAGCAATTTTATCAGAATTCTATCTTGGAATTCGTGTAAGAAAAAATAAGTTCAATGAGTCATTACATAGTGCTTTAATTAATATGATTAGTAAGAATCGCTCTCGATATGGTGGATATATAGTTCATTTGGGTATAGTTTTTATGTTTGTTGGTTTTACGGGACATGCTTTTGATAGAGAAAAAGAATTCAGCTTGCAAATTGGTCAAGTTGAGCATCTTGCAGGTTACGAATTTGAACTTTTGGACCTTTCAGAATCTGAACGTCCTAATCATTATGCATGGATAAGCAAACTTAGGGTAACAGACTACCAAGGTCAATTCGTAACAAATCTTTATCCTGAAAAAAGAGTGTATTTTCACAATAACCCAGATGTTAATCGTAGGCAGCCTCATAGTGAATTAGATATTTATTCAACACTTAATAAGGATATATATTCAATATTCTCTTCAATAGATAATCAAAAACAAATCGCGTTTCTTAAAATAATGATCAATCCATTAGTAAGATGGGTTTGGATAGGCGGATATATTTTGGTATTTGGAACTTTAATAGCTCTTTGGCCAAGGAAAGAAGAATAATGGAAATATTAAGAGACTATGGTCTGATATTTATTTCTTTTGCCCTATCTATTATATATGTAATTGAACCATTATTCATGTCAAAATTGGTTGATACTTATGATAGTGAGGAGCATAAGTCTTTAAATAGAAAAAAAATAATGTTGTATCGTCAGATTAAAGAACTTGAGATGGAATTTGATATTGGAAATATTAATAATAAAGATTTTACTAAAATGAGAATTGAGCTTAAAAAGGAAGTCTCCGAAATAATTGCTCAACTTAAATCAAAGTAGTGCTCTCGGTACAAAATATCTCCAAAGCGTTTAATCGCAAAAAAATATTGAAGAATATATCATTCTCACAAAAAGAGGGTGAATCTATTGTTTTTATGGGTAGGAATGGTGCAGGGAAATCTACTCTATTTAGGATTATCGCCCGCTTAATGACCTATGATAATGGTTCAATTATCTTTCAAGGAAAAAACCTATTAAAGGTAAAGCCTATCCATAGTAGTAAATTATTTTATTTAGGTCACTCTCCAGGTATGTATCATCCTTTCTCTGCAATAGAAAACTTAAACTTTTTACTTAGTCTTAGAAAGATTTACAAGGATCAATCAGAAATACTTGATGTTTTAGACCAATTTGGATTAATGGAATCCGCTAACGAGCCTATTGGAGTTTATTCAGAAGGTATGCTTCAAAGATTAAAAATTGTATGTGCTCAATTAATGGATTGGGATATGATTTTGATAGATGAACCATTTTCTAATTTAGATAAAGATGGTTTAGATCTAGTGCAAAAACAGATATCCTTTTGGAAAAGTCAGAATAAAACTATTTCAATGATACTCCATAACAAAAATCATGCTGAAAATTTTTGTGATAGAATCTTAACGCTTGAATCTGGAATTATTAAATAAATCTGATGTTTTTAGTATTATTAAAAAAAGAGCTATTTATTGAGCTACGATCAAAAGAATTAATCTTATCAATGGTGGTTTTTGGGATTGCTATTGTATTAGCATTTTCATTTTCATCTAATTTATCTAGGGCAGTGGTAATTAACTATGCATCTGGAATGTTTTGGATAACAGTTCTATTTGTTTCCGCATTAGGAGTTCATCGTTCATTTGCTTATGAAAAAGAGTATGATGCATTTTCGATGCTTGTTACAGCTCCAATTGATCGAGGTTTAATCTTTTTGGCAAAATGGGTGAGTGGATTTATTTATCTTACACTAATGGAAATATTAATTATTTTTCCATTTTTCAAATTTTTAATGATAGACTACCCTTCAAATATATTAATAGCTATCAGTACAACTTTGTTTATTAATTTAGGAATTATGGCTGTGGCTAATTTAGTATCTGGAATAGCAATGAGATCGAATCTAAGTGAAATATTACTACCCATATTGTTTTTCCCATTAGTATCACCTATTATAATTGCTGCAACAAAAATTTCTACATCAGTTATGTTAAATGATTCATATGTGCTATGGGAAATATGGGTATTAATTGTTGGATCGATTATTATAATTTCAGGGCTTGCTGGATATGTTTTATTTGATTATTTAGTAGAAGAATAATGACTAATTACTTTCAAAAGAAAAATAACCAATGGTCCATTTTGGTTATAATTATTTTATCTATTATTAATATACTTAACATTGTATATAATACACCCATGGTGCCAGATCAACATTGGGCACAGAAAATATTTTATGTGCATGTCCCCTCGGCTTGGGTAGGTTTCCTCTCGTATTTCATAGTTATGATATCTGGTTTTATGTATTTAACTAGTCGTGATAATAAATGGGATAATATTGGACTTGCAGCTTCTGAAATTGGAACATTTTTTATGGCATTAGTATTGATTACAGGTCCTATATGGGCTACTCCCATTTGGGGTCAACCTTGGGTATGGGAGCCTCGTTTGGTAACAACATTAATCCTATTCCTTATTTACATCGGTTATTTTATGATAAGGGCATATGGAGGTTATATAGAAAGAATGAAACGTAATGCTGCTGCTTTAGGTATTGTAGCTTTTATAAATGTACCAATTATCTTTTTGTCGGTGCAGTTTTGGTCGCCAGAGATCCAATCTCATCCGCAAGTCGAAATGGCTGAACAACCATCAGAAATACTATCTCCATTTATTTTTTCACTCATTGTCTTTACAATGCTTTATACAGTAATGATCCGATATCGAGTTTATGTGATACATCTCAACAATGGTATGAATGAAGATGTATAACTTCTTTGGCTATTTTATTTCGGTTTATGTGATTGTTTTTGGATTAATTATTTTATGGTTTATTATTCAATTTCGATCTGAAAATAGATTTTTATTAAAAAAATATGATAATGATAAAGGGATGAATTAATGAGTAATCGTAAAATTATACATGTAGTGGGTACTGGTACTATTGGGGAACCATTAATAGGTTTATTATGTGATTATAGGGAGCAGTTAGGTATCGATGAAATTAGTTTCAATAAAAATTCAGCACTTCGCAGTGATCGCTCAAAAGTAATGAGTTTATTAAAGCGTGGTGCAAATCTAGCTGTAAATGAAGATAAAGTAGATGATTTTAAAAAGCTAGGTATGGATCCAAAATTAGAAAGTAAAGATGCTATTTCTAGAGCAACAGCTGTAATTGACTGCACACCATCCGGAGTTGGTCATAAAAACAAAGAATTATATTATCAGCAATTTTCCAATAAAGTTAATGGATTTATGGCTCAGGGTAGTGAAGATGGTTTTGGAGTAAAGTACGCTAGAAACATTAATGATTCGGTAATAAAAGACGATGATAATTGTCAATTTATTCAAGTTGTATCTTGCAATACGCATAATATTGCATGTATTACTAATACCCTTGCTATTGATGGTTTTGGGCCAGAAAACCTACAAGAAGGACGTTTCGTTTGTGTTAGACGAGCGAATGACACGAGCCAAAGTAGTGGCTATATAGCGGCTCCTTCCGTAGGAAAACACTCTGATGAAAATTTCGGATCTCATCATGCGAAAGATGCGTCAGAATTATTTGCGACTCTAGGTTATGAATTGAATTTGTTTTCTTCAGCAATGAAAATAAATAGTCAATATATGCATGTACTTTGGTTTGCTATAAAAACAGAAGAGCCTACTAGTCGTAATGAAGTGATTGAGAAATTAGAGGCTAATAAACTAGTAGCTACTACAACTAAAGATATGACATCAACTGTATTTTCATTCGGTAGAGATCATGGTCATTTTGGGAGAATTTTAAATCAGACGGTTGTTGTTGAGCAATCAATACATGTAAAAAATAAGCATGAAATATATGGTTTCTGTTTCACGCCTCAAGATGGTAACTCAATCCTCAGTAGTATTTCTGCTGCTGAAAGATTTTTATATCCTCATTCTTATGAAGATAAGATATCATGTCTCGATGAACTCTTTTTCAACGAAATTTGAAGTTATCGATTAAAACAATTGTTACTGGGCCTTTCCAAGAAAATACATACCTTTTAATTGATAAGTTATCTGATAAGTGTATATTGCTTGACCCTGGCGATGAAGGGCAGAAAATTATTAATTATATAAATGAAAACGATTTGATACCGATTGCTATAATTAATACTCATGCACACTTAGATCATATTGGTGCTATAGCAGAAATCAAAGAAAAATACTCGATTCCTTTTTATTTGCATGTTGATGAAAAGCCTATTTTAGATTCTTTTCCCATTGCATGTAGAATGTATGGAATTAAAAAAGGAAATTCACCGTCTGTTGACAAATGGATTAATTCAAGCGGCGATTTAGTAATCGGTCCATTTAAATTATCCATCATTGAAACTCCCGGTCATACCCCTGGTGGTTGTAGTTATCTAATTAATAATGTTATTTTTGTAGGAGATACCTTATTCAAAGGATCTATTGGAAGAACGGATTTACCTGGTGGAGACAGGAAAGTCCTTGATGAATCTTTAATAAAATTAATGAAAACTTTAAGTCCAAAGACTACAGTATACTCGGGGCATGGACCATTAACATCCATTAGTACTGAGAAAACAAATAATCCATTTTTGATTCCATTGCAAAATCAATTAGGTTAACTTTTTATTTATTAATTGGAATTATTGGGTGTTTTAATTTTTAAATTCTGATGTAGTATGAATATTTCAACAAAATTAGATGAATACAATAATCAAGGAAAAACATTTTATAGTTTTGAGTTTTTCCCACCCAAAACTGATTTTGGCTTAGATAATCTTTATAGTCGAATAGATAGAATGGCCTCATTAGGCCCTGCATATATTGATATCACTTGGGGCGCTGGTGGATCCACTGCAGATAAGACATTTGAAATGAGTAAAACTATTCAAAAATACTTTGGACTAGACGTAATGATGCATCTCACTTGTACAAATATGCCGAGTGATTCAATAAAGAAGATTCTTTCAGATGCTCAAAAAAATAATATCTCAAATATTTTGGCATTAAGAGGAGATCCTCCTGATGGCAGTAGTGCGTGGAAAAAAAATGATTCGGGATTCAATTATGGTGCTGATCTCGTAAAGTTTATTAGAAAAGAGCATGGTAATAACTTTTTTTTAGGTGTTGGCGCCTATCCAGAGACTCATCAAGAACAAAAAAATGCAGATTTAGATATATCTTATTTAAAAGAAAAAGTTGATGCTGGGGCAGATATTATTGTAACTCAATTATTTTATGATGTGGAAAATTTTTTATTATTCCGAGATAAATGCTCTCAAGCTGGGATTAATATTCCTATTATACCTGGGATTATGCCGATTCACAATTATGCTCGTTTTATAAAGTTTACTCAATTTTGCAAAGTTAGTATCCCCAATTCAGTATCTGACGCACTTGAATTAATAAAGAATGATGATTCAAGTGTAATTGATTATGGTATTGAGCAAGCATCTAATATGTGCGAAAAACTAATTGAAGAGGGGGTCCCAGGATTGCATTTTTATACACTAAATCTAGAACATTCTGTTACCGAAATATTATCGACACTTGGCCTTGTCTCAACACATAAATCGAATAGAGTATTGCCTTGGAGACAGTCTACGCTCGATCAAAGAAAATTATCTGAAGATGTTAGACCAATATTTTGGAGCAATCGTCCCGTAAGTTATTTAACTAGAACAGAGACTTGGGATGATTTTCCTAATGGTAGGTGGGGCGATATATCAAGCCCAACTTTTGGAGAGCTTAACCAATATCATGCTATCAGAGCGGGATCACAAAGTGATAAAGTTAAAGCTAGAAGGAGAAAGCTTTGGGGAGAGCCAATATCAATAAAGGAAATTTCAGATGTATTTGTATCTTTCTGTAAAGGTAAAATAAATAGTTTGCCTTGGTGTGAGACTCCTTTGGCTATTGAGAGCAAACAAATATTGGATGATTTAGTGGCACTTAATCAAGAAGGTTATTTCACTATTAATTCACAACCAAAAGTAGACGGTTTACCTTCAGAAGATCCTAATTTTGGATGGGGAGCAAAAGGCGGGAAAGTTTTTCAAAAAGCATATTTAGAATTTTTTACTTCGAAAGATAATCTTGATAGATTGGTTCTAAGATTGGATGAATTAAATGATATTTCTTACCAAGCTCTTAACTTTGACGGCGATTTAATTTCGAATTTGCCAGAAAATAACGTAAATGCTGTAACATGGGGTGTTTTTCCAGGGCAAGGAATATTACAACCTACTATTGTCGATGCACGATCATTTTTGATATGGAAGGATGAGGCATTTGGATTATGGATAAATGATTGGGCTAGTATCTATAAAACGAATTCGGATTCTTATAATCTTTTACATCAAATTCATGACACTCACTACTTGGTGAATATTGTAGATAACGATTTTATTGATGGAAATATGATTAAACATATTATCGAAAAATAAAAATGAAATCATTAACCTTTTATTCTTTTTATAAAAAAATATCTGAATTCTTATCAACGGAAAAACGTTTATTAATAGCAATCTCTGGTGGAATGGATTCTATGACTTTGCTCCATCTAGCATTAGGATTACGGCCAAATCACAAATTGTTTGGGGTCCACGTTAACCATGGACTACGATCTAAATCAAAATCTGAACAAAAATTTGTGGAGAGATTATGTATAAATTATAATATTCCTTTATTTGTAAAAAAAATAAATACGCATTTTCATCAAAAAGAAAGTGTTGAAATGTGGGCACGTCGTTTAAGGTATAATGCATTTTCCGAAGCAAAAAAAGAGTTCGATTGTGATTATGTAATGACAGCACATCACGCAAATGATTCAGTTGAAACAATTATTATGCGCTTAGATGATGGCTGTGGAATTGAAGGTCTAAGAGGCATCCCTAAGAATAATGGGGTGTTTATTCGACCCATATTAACTTATAAAAAATCTGCGATAAAAGATTACATACATAAAAATAAAATAGACTTTATTGTTGATGAAACAAATAAAGATACTTCTATTAAAAGAAATTTTGTCCGAGAAAAGATTTTAAAGCCCTGGGAAGAGCAAAGTGATGATCTTATTGATAGATTTATTAACTTATCAAATAAGGCAACTAATTCAATAAATTATATGGATATAATAATATCTAGTATATCTAATGATATTAAAACTAGTAGTGATAAATTTATTATTCCTGATAATTTAACTAAATTATTGTTGCCTTCTCAATTTGTACGTCTGATTAAGGAATTGTTAAATGAAACACAAATTTCATGGAGAAGACATCGTTGGGAATCACTGATTAAATGGAAACATAGCGCTAAAACAGGGTCGACTTATAACATTAATAAATATTGGACAATATTGAGAGATAGGAAACATTTTATATTAAATAATAGTATTACAATGCCAGTTGATATAAAAATTCAAAAAGAAGGTGTGTACAGTTTTAATGATTCTTATTTAAGTATGTACAAAACAGATAGAATGGATAAAAATAATGACCCTATGTTAGAAGTTATAGATTGGAATTCCGTATCAAAGAAGGATTTGAAACTTAGAACATGGAAAAAAGGTGATCGATTTAAACCATTGGGTATGAAAAACTATAAAAAGGTTAGTGATTTTTTGATTGACAAAAAGATGGATCGATTTTCAAAGGACAATCAGTTGGTTTTAACGGCCGATAATGAAATCGTCTGGGTTTGTGGACAAAGAATAAGTGAGATGGTAAAAATTACTAATAAGACTTCTAATTTTTTGAAACTTTCACTAAGTCATTCGTACAAATAATGGTAGATAATAGAGAAAAATTGACTCAAATCATATCTGAAGAGGCAATTATGGAACGGGTTCACCAAATTGCTGATGATATATCAAACCAATATAAAAGTGAGGTTCCTATCCTAATAGGTATATTGAATGGGAGCTTTATTTTTGCATCAGATCTAGTACGTTCTATGAAAATAGATTGTGAAATTGATTTTATAAAAGTTTCAAGTTATTCTGGTACTAAGTCGAAAGGTACTATCCATCTTAGAAAAGATATTTCTGCTGATATTACGGATCGGCATGTTATAATCGTTGAAGATATTATTGATTCTGGTTTGACAATCAAGTTTATTAGAGATCGTTTACTTGATGCTCAACCTAAATCAGTTTCCATTGTTACTTTATTAATGAAACCAGAGCTCGCAGAAATAGACTTTGATGTAAATTGGGTAGGGTTTGAAATTCCACCACATTATGTTGTAGGATATGGATTAGATTATGATCAGAAATTTAGAAATTTGAGAGGGATATTTCGCTTAGGGGGGAAATAAATATGAATAATAATAAAACAAAATCACCTAAACATAATGGGTCTAGTAAGTCAAAGAATGATTCCACAAAGGGTAAAAATGATAAAGTAGACGAACAGTTTCATTGGAAAAAAGCTGGTAAGACTAGTTTAGTTTGGGTTTTGATTATTATTTCGGCAATTTTTATGTCAAACCTTTTTACTGGTCAAGGTAGAGATGAAGTAGAAATACAATTTTCTGAATATCGTACATTTTTAAATAATGGACTTATTGCAAAAGCAAGAATAGTTGATGAAGTTTTTCATGGTGATTTAACTGAGCCCCAAACTATTATCAATGCAAGAGGAATTGGCAAAAGTGTAAAAAAATTCCGCCTTAAGCTTCCCTTTATTGATCGTGAGGTTATGACTGAATGGGATCAATCTGGTGTGGATTATTCATTTAAACAGAAGTCAATTGATTGGACAGGATATATGCTTAATATGCTTCCATGGATAGCTATACTTGCTTTTTGGATATTTCTAATGCGAAGAATGCAAGGTGGAGGTAGTGGAATGAAATCCATTTTTAATTTTGGAAAAAGTAAGGCCAAAATTTGGACCTCAGATATGCCAAAAGTTGATTTTGATCATGTAGCTGGCTGTGTTGAAGCAAAAGAAGAGTTAACTGAAATAGTTGATTTTTTAAAAAGACCTAAACGTTATCAAAAACTTGGTGCAAAAATCCCCCGAGGCGTTTTATTAGTTGGCCAACCAGGTACAGGAAAAACTTTGCTTGCGCGAGCTGTAGCAGGAGAAGCGAATGTAGCTTTTTTTAGTTTAAGCGGTGCAGATTTTGTAGAAATGTTTGTGGGGGTTGGAGCTTCCCGCGTTAGAGACCTTTTTGAACAAGGCAAGCAAAACCAACCCTGTATAATATTTATTGATGAATTAGATGCTGTAGGTAGACAACGTGGGGCAGGCCTTGGAGGAGGTCATGATGAACGTGAGCAAACCCTAAATGCTTTATTGGTTGAAATGGATGGATTTGAACCCAATCACGATATCATTCTTATGGCGGCTACAAATCGACCTGATGTATTAGATGCTGCATTGCTGCGCCCTGGTCGTTTTGACCGGCAGATAGTAGTTGATGTACCAGATTTGAAAGGGCGACTAGGGATCCTAAAAGTTCATACTAAAAAAATATTGATGAATAAACGTAAGGTCAATTTAGAAGCTATTGCAAAAGGAACTCCTGGCATGGTTGGTGCTGACCTTGAAAATATAGTTAATGAAGCAGCACTCTTAGCAGCAAGAAAGAAAAAACGTTCAGTAGATATGTCTGATTTTGAAGAAGCTAAAGATAAAGTTATGATGGGTGTACAAAGAAAGAGCGTTGTGCTTTCAGATGCTGAGAAAAAAACAACAGCATATCATGAAGCTGGACATACATTAGTTGCTACACGAACTAAGGGAGCTGATCCTGTCCACAAGGTAACTATTATACCTAGGGGACAAGCTTTAGGAGTTACAATGCAACTGCCTATAGATGAAAAACATGGATATTCCCGAGAATATATTGAAGGAAGGTTGGCAATATTAATGGGCGGACGAGCAGCTGAGGAGCTTATTTTTGATGAGTTAACAACTGGTGCTGGAAATGATATTGAACAAGCAACAAAAATTGCTAGAAAAATGGTTTGCGAATGGGGAATGAGTGATGTTCTTGGACCGATGACATTTGGAAAGAAAAATGAGGAAATTTTCCTCGGCCGTGAAATACAAAGTCATAGAGATTATTCAGAAGTGACGGCAAGAATGATAGATGAGGAAGTAGTAAGAGTTGTTCGCAAAGCACAATCAACAGCCAAAGAAGTTTTAAATAATAATATTAATCAATTACATAATTTGGCCAAGGCTTTGTTGGAGTATGAAACTATTGATGGCGATGAAGTCATTGCAGTAATGGAGGGTGAAAAAATATCGCGTAAAAGTAATGGAGCCGTGAAAAAAAATAATTCAAAATCATCATTAAGAAAGCCGAAAAAAAATAAAAAAGCTAATCCAAAAACCACCTAATATTTAATTTCTTTAATTAAGGAGCGGATTTACAATAAAATGAATGATTCCGAATTTCGTTCCTGGCTACAATCTCCCTCACGTACGCTCATAATGGGCATTCTAAATTTAACGCCCGATTCGTTTAGTGATGGTGGCCATTATGATTCTATTCAAAAAGCATTAGATCATACAATGAAAATGATTGAATGTGGTGCGGATATTATTGATATAGGGGGCGAATCAACCCGCCCAGGATCTAAACCTATTTCAATTAATGAAGAAATAGATAGGACTATTCCTGTTATTGAAGAAATAAGAAAGATTTCTGACTGCATAATTTCAATTGATAGTTATAAATCAGAAATAGTAAAAGCTGCATTGAATGCAAATGCAAATATAGCAAATGATATTTCAGGTCTTACTTTTGATGAAAAAATGGTAAAATTAATTAGTGAGAAAAAAGTTCCACTAATAATAATGCATATGAAGGGTAATCCCTTAGACATGCAAAAAAATCCTAGTTATAATAATTTGATAAAAGAGATTTGCAATTTCTTTTCTAAACAAATACTGTTGGCAAATTCGGCAGGTATTGATTCTCAAAATATAATTTTGGACCCTGGAATTGGGTTTGGTAAAAGGGTAGAAGATAACTTTGAAATTATAAGAGAATTACAGCAAATTTGCGCAATGGGATTACCTGTTCTAATTGGTCCATCAAGAAAATCATTTATTGGTGAAACGCTGAGTCTTCCTACTGCCGATAGGATTGAAGGAACAATGGCAACAATAACTGCAAGCTTAATGAATGGTGCAAAGATTGTTAGGGTTCATGATATAAAAGAAACTCAACGTACCGTTACTATTGTTGAGAGAATTATGGGTTTTTTATAATGACGCTAATTAAAATTGGATTTCTTACTATTACTTTAATCGATATAGTCGACTTATTATTAGTTAGTTGGCTTTTTTATAAAGTCTATATCTATTTCAAAGGGACAAGAGCTGGTCAGATGTTAGCAGGTCTAGTTTTTTTAATGTTGGCATCATTCCTTTTTAACGCATTTGGTTTGAGCGCATCATCGTGGCTAGTTAATCAATTTCAAACTGTGTGGGTTGTCGCATTTGTTATTCTTTTTCAACCAGAGCTGCGAAGATTATTGATCTATGTGGGGCAAACTCGATTTTTTCAGAGAATTTTTAGAGTTGGAACTTCAAGAACAATTTTATCTATTGTTGAGGCGTCACTCCAATTACAGGAACGTCATTGGGGAGGGCTCATAGTTATACAAAAAGAAACTGGTCTGCGTTCATACAAAGAACAGGGAACTCAGCTTAAAGCTGAGGTTACTGCTCCTTTATTAGTATCGATATTCAATCCCTCATCGCCCTTGCATGATGGTGCAGTTATAATACAAAATGATATTATTGATGCTGCGGCATGTATATTACCTCTCACTGAAAGTAAAATGATTGATCCTGAAATGGGAACTCGACACCGAGCTGCTTTAGGAATTTCTGAAGAGACAGATGCAATTGTTGTTCTAATATCCGAAGAAAAGACTAAAATTTCAGTAGCTGAAGATGGACGGTTTTCACATATAGGTATGGATAAAATTGCGCTTCAAAAATATTTAAACGATAGAATGTTTATCTCATCAGGAGATTAATAGTATAATATCCCAATTACCCAGTATTTTATTAATTATTTAGTTTTTCATCTGATAGAGTCCACTCATTAACTTTTCCTTATGGAATTGATTGATTTAAAGGATAAATATAATACTGCAAATAAAAAGTTATCAGAATTGCGGAGGCATCTTTGACTTATCGGCCAAAAAATCATTATTAGATAAAATGCGCCATGAGTCTGCTGAACCTGATTTTTGGAATGATAATACTTTAGCTACTACTACTTTGAAAAAAATATCAGTTTTAGAAAAAGAAATTGAATTGCTGATGACTTTAGATTTAGCAAAAAGTGATGTTGGAGTTTTACTGGAATTCGCTGAATCTGGAGATATTAATTTAAATGAAATTATTTTGGAACTAGAAAATTTTGTTTCAAAAGTAAAAGATCTTGAATTAAAAATGATTTTGGGTAATCCAAAAGATCTCCAGGATGCCATTATTACCATTCATCCAGGAGCAGGTGGTACTGAAAGTCAGGATTGGGCACAGATGCTTTATAGGATGTATAGCCGATGGGTCGAGAAAAAAGGTTTTAAAATGGATATACTCGACTATCAACCAGGAGATGAAGCTGGTATAAAAGATTTAACTATGGAAATTAAAGGTCACTATTCCTATGGTTTGCTTAAAGCTGAAGCAGGTGTCCACAGATTGGTGAGGATTTCACCTTTTGATTCCAATAATCGTAGACATACATCCTTTGCATCAGTATTTGTTTATCCTACTTCAGGTGAAGAAATTCAAATTGAGATTGATCAGAATGATCTCCGAATCGACACCTACCGTGCCAGTGGAGCAGGTGGTCAGCATGTAAATAAAACAGATTCGGCCATTCGAATTACTCATATCCCTTCCGGTGTTGTTGTTCAGTGCCAAAATGAAAGAAGTCAGCATAAAAATAAGGCATCGGCAATGAAAGTTTTAAAAGCACGACTATATCAAATGGAAAAAGAAAAAGAAAAAGAAGCAATGAAAGATCTTGAGGATACAAAAATGGATATTGGTTGGGGAAGCCAAATACGATCTTACGTATTTCATCCATATAATTTAGTTAAAGACCATCGAACAAAAGAGGAAATGGGAAATATTACTGCGGTTATGGATGGCGATATAGATAATTTCATACATGCTTATTTATTGAATAAGATAGGTGAAGTGGCAGAATCTTAGAAAGCATAATAAAAAATGATAGATAATAATAAAAGCCTAAAGCAAATTATAGATTTTCGTAAGGATAAATTAAAAAAGCTAGAGGACATGGGGATTGATCCATATCCACAAAAATATAGTCCTACTCATTTAAGTTCTATAATAATAAGTGATTATGAAAATCTTGAGGGTAAAGATGCTAATGTCGCAGGTCGAATTATGTCTATTCGAAGAATGGGAAAATCTTCTTTTTTCCATATCCAAGATGGTGGAGGCAGGCTCCAGATATTTATAAAGCGCGACGATATTGGTGAAGATATCTATAATTATTTTAAATTATTAGATATTGGTGATTTTGTCGGTGTTGATGGATTTGTTTTTAAGACAAAGGTAAATGAGATTTCTATTCATGCAAGAAACCTAACCGTTTTATGTAAATCGATTAGGCCTTTGCCTATTGTAAAAGAAAAAGAAGATACAACTTTTGATGCATTTTCTAATAAGGAACAAAGGTACAGAAATCGTCATCTAGATTTAATAGTAAATACAGATATTAAAGATACGTTTATTAAGCGAGCTAATATAATTAAAGGTATAAGAAATTATTTAGATGATCTTGGTTTTTTAGAAGTTGAAACACCTGTGCTTCAACCTTTGTATGGAGGCGCTAATGCTCGCCCATTTACTACTCATCATAATTCATTAGATCAGAAACTTTTTCTTAGGATAGCTGATGAACTCTATTTAAAAAGATTAATCATTGGTGGAATTGACCGTGTTTATGAATTATCTAAAGATTTTCGTAATGAAGGGATGGATAGAAATCATAACCCTGAATTTACTATGCTTGAGTTTTATTGGGCTTACGCTGATTATGAAGATAATATGGATTTGGTTGAAGCTATGATTCGAGATGTAGCCAAAAACATTGGTGCTCAAAAGATAAACTGGGGGGAAATGACAATTGATTTAGCAAAGCCTTTTAAACGGAAACCTATTTTTGAATTGTTAAAAGAAGCTACTGGGGACGATTTTTCAAATATTAGTCTTGAACAATTAAGAGAAATTTGTATAGAACATAATATTGAAGTTCATGATAATGCAAATTATGGTCAAATGTTAGATGGGCTTATGAGTACATTAGTTGAGCCTAATCTGATACAGCCTACTTTCGTTATTGATTATCCTAAAGAAATTTCACCGCTAGCAAAAAAACATCGTAATGGAGATCCAAATTTAGTTGAACGCTTTGAGCTGTTTATCGGAACTGCTGAATTTGCAAATGCTTTCACCGAATTAAATGATCCGATTGATCAAAGAGAGCGCTTTGAATCTCAGGAAAAATTAGAGAAAGCAGGAGATGAGGAAGCTCACCCTATTGATGAAGATTTTCTCCAAGCAATAGAATGTGGTATGCCACCAACAGCAGGAGTTGGTATTGGAATTGACAGACTTGTTATGCTTCTAACAGAAAATTTATCAATTAAAGACGTTATTCTTTTCCCCGCTATGCGTAAAGAAGAATAGCACCAGTCTATTGAATTTCCCTTTTTATCTTTCGATTAGATATCTTTTATCAAATCAAAAAGGAAGTTTTACTCGCTTTGCTGGTTTTCTATCAGTGATGGGTCTAGCAGTTGGTGTTTCTGCCCTTTTATTAACCTTGTTTATATTAAATGGATTTGAACGTGTAATATCGGATAAAATTGCTGAGCTTGATGGTCATGTCCGAATTCGTCATTTTTTAAATCAACCAATTAGTACAAAATTAACCACAATTGATAGTGCACTAATTAATTACAAGGATGGCGTTATTATCTCAAGTTTTATTCAGAGGCCTGCTTTATTAAGAAAAGGTAACTTAGCTGAAGGTGTCATAGTAGAAGGCATTCATAATCAGCAAACAGATTTTATTAATAATATGTTAGTTCAGGGCAATATAAATTTTGATAATAAATCTGTTGTATTAGGAAAACGATTAGCTGAGCAATTAAAATTATCTGTTGGACAAAAAATTGTTTTATTTGACCTAGCTACTTTGAATAAATCAAATAAGCGTATTAAACAATTTACAATTTCTGGTCTTTTTCATTCTGGAATGACAGAATATGATAAATCATTAGTTTTTATAAATATTGTTGATGCAAATATTTTATTTGATATGGGAAATAGTGTATCTGGATATGAATTACGTGTAGAAGATACAGGTGTGTTAGATGAAATTACAGCTTCACTTAATAATGAATTACCTTATCCTCACATGGTCATGAATTGGAAGGAAAAAAATCGTGCGCTATTCAAATGGATGAATATACAACGTTGGCCCATACTTTTTATTTTTGGACTCATTGCATTAGTAGGTGTGGTAAATATCATTTCTGCACTTTCAATGATCGTCATTGAAAAGACTGGCCAAATTGGGATATTAAAATCTCTGGGTATAAAAGGACATCAATTGAAAATGATTTTTTTATTTAAAGGGTTAATTATAGGAATATCAGGAGGAGCAATTGGCTCGGTAATTGCTTTATTGATTGCATCATTACAAAATAATTTAAAATTAATTAAAGTACCTGAAGATATATATTTCATGGATTTTATACCTATAGATATCAGCATGCTAAGCATCATTAATATTCTTTTGTTTTCTATTTTTTCTTCTGTTTTAGCAGCACTTTGGCCAACATTAAGAGCAAGTCAAATAGAGCCATCTGAAGCTTTGAGATACGAATGAGTTTTTCTAAAGTAATAGCTAAAAGATTTTTGATAGGAGGACAAGCTTCTGGACCAAGTAAATTAACTGGTTGGGTAGCAATTATTGGTTTATGTGTTGGCTCTATTGCAATGGTTCTTTCTGTAGCTGTACTCAATGGATTCGAACATCGTGTGATAGATAAGATTGTCGGATTTGAGAGCGATATACGTGTAACAAAAATAAATGATTATAATACCACTATTGATATTATTCGGAGTATAGATGGGGTAAAGACGGCAATGCCTTTTCAAGAGAGGAAGGGGCTTATTCTGGCAAAAGATGGCATACAACGTATGGTGTCACTAAAAGCAATAGAAATTGAAAAGCTGCCTTCTTTTTATAACTTCAATATATTTCTTAATAATGATTATGGTAATCAACCTATGATTTACTTAGGAGGAATGACTGCTAGGCGCTTAAATGTCAACGAAGGTGACATTGTTAGATTATTAAGCCCAATTGATCATGGTTATACATTAGGATTGCCAGTTCAAATCCAATGTGTAGTAGGAGGTATTTTTAATATTCAAGTTCTAGATTTGGACGACAAGATTGCTTTTATTCCCTATGAAATAGGACAAAAATTATTTATTCGTAAAAATCAACCAGATGGTATAGATATTAGACTAGCTAAAGGTCATAAAATCGAATTAGTAGCAAATGAATTAAAACAAGAACTAGAGAGAGTAAAAGTTGAAACATGGGGAGAGCTTCACGAAGAATTATTTGGTGCTATGAAATTTGAAAGAGTAGGTACCTTAGCCGTATTAAGTTTAATTATTGTTGTTGCTTGTTTTAATTTGGTAACTACCCTTGTTTTGCTCACGGCTCAAAAAGCTCGTGAATTTGGTATATTACAAGTATTAGGTTCCAATCAAAGAGCTATAAAATCAATTATCATGTACCAGGGAGTCTTAATTAGTTCGCTTGGAATAATTTCGGGGTTAATTCTTGGGTTATTTATTATTTTTTTTCAAAACATATTCGGTTTTATTCCTTTACCAGAGGATATCTATTTTACTTCGCATTTGCCAATGGTAATTCAAATCAAAGATATTATTGCGATATTAGTTATCTCATTCGGAATGGTGATCACATCTATATATATTTCTGCGAAAAGAACTATTGTTTTATCTTCAATTAAATCAATTTTTTTGGATAAATGATTTTACAAGCAATTAATCTTACCAAATCATTTCAAAATGGAGAGAAGATATTATCCGTTCTTGAAAAGGTTTCAATTGATATCAATAAACGAGATTTTATAACAATTATGGGTGAGAGTGGTGCTGGAAAATCAACTTTATTAAATATCCTTGGTACTTTAGATGTCGCAACTAGCGGATCTTTAATGATTAATAAAGAGAATATTAATGACCTTACTCAGGATCAAATTGCAGAATTAAGAAATAAATATTTTGGATTTGTTTTTCAATTTCACCATTTACTTCCTGATTTTACAGCATTTGAAAATGTCCTTATACCTAATCAAATAGCAGGTAATGATGGAGATGAAAAAAAGGCTGTCGAATTATTAGGTTATATAGGACTTGAGAATCGAATAGATCATTTTCCTTCTCAACTTTCTGGAGGAGAAAGATTAAGGGTTGCTGTTGTAAGAGCCTTAATGAACAATCCGAAATTGTTATTAGCAGATGAGCCTACCGGAAATTTGGATATTGGTAATTCGATTAAACTTATGAACCTATTTCAGCGAATAAATAAAGATTTTGATTTAACATTGATTATAACTACTCATAACCCAAAAGTTGCACTAATAGGTACAAAGCAATATACTTTGGAAGGAGGAGCACTATCATTGCTAGAGATTGTTTGAATTGTTATATCTAATATTTAACTTTAAAGACATATGAAAGAAAATTTTTCTAAACGAGTTCAAAATATCATGAAATATGGTAAAGAAGAAGCTGTTCGCTTGGGGCATAGCTATGTTGGATCTGAGCATTTACTATTGGGGCTTCTTAGAGAAAAATCAGGTTTAAGTGCAAAAATATTTGATATTTATGATTGTGATATTGGTAGTATCCGATCGATGGTCGAAGATATGATTAAAACCTCTGGAGGCACGATGACTTTGGGGCACTTACCTCTCACTCGTAGAGCAGAAAGAATCCTTAAGAATGCTTTCAATGAAGCAGCATCGTTAGGTGCAACAGTATCTGATGATGAACATCTGCTTTTAGCAGTATTGAAAGAGGATGACGGCATTGCCTATGAAGTCCTAAGTTCTCATAACTTAGATTATAATAGCGTATTGGATTTGATTAATGATGATGAAGAAGAAATAGATAAAAATTATAATAAAAAGGATCTCTCAATTAAAACTAAAACTCCCGCTTTAGATCATTTTTCTAGGGATATTACTCATATGGCCCGTCAACAAAAATTAGATCCGGTTATTGGAAGGAAAGATGAGATTGAACGAGTAGCTCAAATTTTATCAAGGAGAAAGAAAAATAACCCAGTCTTGATTGGTGAGCCAGGGGTTGGTAAGACAGCAATAATTGAAGGTTTAGCTCAAAAGATAATCGATAAAGATGTGCCACGCATGTTGAATAATAAGCGCATTTTATGTTTAGATCTTGCAGGACTTGTAGCTGGTACAAAATATAGAGGACAGTTTGAAGAAAGAATGAAAACCATTATGGTGGAACTAGAAAAAATGGATAATTTAATTTTATTCATCGATGAGCTACACACTTTGGTAGGTGCCGGTGGATCGTCTGGTTCTCTTGATGCATCAAATATGTTTAAACCAGCATTGGCTAGGGGAGATATACATTGCATTGGTGCTACTACTCTAGATGAATATAGAAAACATGTAGAAAAAGATGGAGCATTGGAACGTCGTTTCCAAGTAATAAATGTCACACCACCAACAGTAGATGAATCTGTTAAAATATTGCAAGGACTTCAACCAAGATATGAGAAGCATCACAATGTTAAGTATGATGATGATGCAATAGAATCTTGTGTCTTCTTATCTGATAGATATATTTCAGATAAATTTTTACCGGATAAAGCTATTGATATTATGGATGAGGCTGGTTCACGCGCGCACATGTTAAATATAAAAGTTCCAAAGGAAATCACTAATTTAGAATTACAGATTGAGAAAGTTCATAATAATAAAGATGCAGCTATTTTATCTCAAAAATTTGAGGATGCAGCAAGTTTACGTGACGATGAACAAAAATTAACGAATAAACTCAGCAAAATTCAAAAGACTTGGAAAGTCAGTGAACAATCAAATCCTATTCAAATAAATGAGGATGATATTGCTGAAGTTGTATCAATGGTCACTCGAATTCCAATCCGAAATGTTGCTGAATCTGAAGGACAAAAGCTTTTAAAAATGAAACAAGAGCTTTCTGATAAAATAATTGGACAAGATCGAGCAGTAGAAAGTATTTCAAGAGCAATTCAGCGTTCACGTGCAGGTTTGAAAAGAAAGCATCGCCCTATCGGCGTCTTTTTATGTTTGGGTCCAACAGGTATTGGGAAAACTGAAACAGCAAAAGTCTTATCTAATTATTTATTTAGCCATAATGATGCGTTGATAAAGTTGGATATGAGTGAATATGGTGAGCGTTTTGCAATATCTAGATTAATTGGTGCTCCTCCGGGATATGTTGGCTATGAAGAAGGTGGAGAGCTTACAGAAAAAGTTCGTCGAAATCCTTATTCACTAATTCTTTTTGATGAAATTGAAAAAGCTCATCCTGATGTATTTAACACTCTTTTGCAATTATTTGATGAAGGAGTGCTGACAGATGGAATTGGTAGAAAAGTTGATTTTCGTAATACTATAATAATACTTACATCTAATATTGGTACTAAAGAGATAAAAGGTGGGACAAGCTTTGGTTTTTCAAAAGCATCAAGTGCAGCTTCATACGATGCCATGAAAAGTTTGATTTTGGATAGAGTAAAAGATACGTTTAATCCTGAGTTTATTAATAGGTTGGATGAAACAATTGTTTATAATGCTCTTACGAAGGAAGATGTATTAAAAATTATAAATTTGCAATTAATAGATCTTCAAGAGAATTTAGGTCTTCTTGGATTAACCTTAACTGTAACAAGAAAAGCTAAGAATTTTCTCATGGATAAAGGTTTTAATCAGGAATACGGCGTTCGTTATCTAAATAGAGAAATTCAAAATTTATTAGAAGATCCTTTATCAGAATTATTATTAGGAAAAAAATTTGCTGGCACTAAGGGTGTCAAAGTTGACTTCAAAAACAAAAAACTTTCAATTTTACCTCTTCCTGGAAAAGCTATTAAGAAAAACGCTGACTCAAAAGTTGTTAAAAAATCGACAAAATCAGCTGATATCAAGCAATAATCTGCCATATAAACGTAATTTATATTAATATATCTGCCAAAACGGCGACAATATAATCTTGGCACATAAATTGTTTCATTCATAATAATTATCAATCCTCATTTATTAAGGAGTAATTAAAATGGGAAAAATTATTGGCATTGATCTTGGAACTACAAATTCTTGTGTAGCTGTTCTTGAGGGAGGTGAACCGACAGTTATTAATAGTACTGAAGGCGGGAGAACAACACCATCTATTGTTGGCTTTGCAAAAGATGGAGAACGGCTAGTTGGACAGGCAGCTAAAAGGCAAGCTGTAACAAATCCAGAGAATACAGTTTTTTCTATAAAACGTTTTATGGGAAGAATGTTTGATGAAGTTAAAAATGAAATAAAAGATGTCCCTTATAAAATTGAAAAAAGTGAATCGGGATCTGTCGTAGTGAATGCTGCTGAAAAAACTTATACACCACCAGAGATTGGTGCTATGATCCTACAAAAATTGAAGCAAACAGCTGAAGATCATCTTGGTACCACAGTAACTGATGCAGTAATAACAGTTCCAGCTTATTTCAATGATTCACAAAGACAAGCTACTAAAGACGCTGGAAAAATTGCAGGATTAAATGTAAAAAGGATAATTAATGAGCCGACAGCTGCATCATTAGCTTATGGGCTTGATAAGAAAAAAGATGAAACTATTGCCGTTTTTGATTTAGGAGGAGGTACTTTTGATATTTCTATTCTTGAATTGGGTGATGGAGTTTTTGAAGTAAAATCAACTAGCGGCGATACTCATTTAGGTGGTGATGACTTTGATCGAAAAGTTATCGATTGGATTGCCTCTGAGTTTAAAACAAGTGATGGTATTGATCTAAAAAAAGATCCAATGGCTCTACAACGATTAAGAGAAGCAGCTGAAACTGCAAAAAAAGAATTATCTACTTCAAAACAGACTGAAATTAATTTACCATTTGTTACAGCTGATTCTTCAGGCCCAAAGCATTTGAATTTGACATTGACTAGAGCCAAGTTTGAAGAGCTTGTTTCAGATCTTGTTGAAAGGACTGTTGATCCTTGTTTGAAAGCTATAAAAGATGCAGGTTTATCTGCAGCGGATATAAATGAAGTAGTCTTAGTTGGTGGCTCTACTAGAATGCCCAAAATTCAAGAAAAAGTAAAAGAGATTTTTGAGAAAGAACCAAATCACAGCGTCAATCCCGATGAAGTTGTTGCTTTGGGTGCAGCTATACAGGGTGGCGTTTTATCTGGAGATGTTGATGATATATTATTACTAGATGTTACACCACTTTCTCTTGGTATAGAAACTTTGGGAAGTGTATCTACTAAGTTGATTGAACGTAATACTACTATACCAACAAAGAAGTCTCAAGTTTTTTCAACCGCAGCTGATAATCAAACAACAGTTGAGATTCATGTGTTACAAGGAGAACGCGAAATGGCTCTTGATAACAAAACCATTGGAAGATTCCATTTAGATGGAATTCCTCCTGCACCTCGAGGAGTACCTCAAGTTGAAGTTACTTTTGATATAGATGCTAACGGTATCCTTAATGTTAGTGCTAAAGATAAAGCTACTGGAAAAGAGCAAAGTATACGTATTGAAGCATCGAGCGGTCTATCTGATGCTGAAGTTGATAAAATGGTTAATGATGCAAAGAAGCATGAGACTGAAGACAAAAACAAACGTGAAAAAATCGATATGGATAATCAAGCTGAACAGCTGATTTATCAAACCGAAAAAAATATTGACGAATATAAAGATAAGTTAAGCAAAGAAGAGAAAAAAGCTTTAGAAGATGCAGTATCAAAGGTTAAAACCGCCAAAGAAAGTTCTAATTCTGATGACCTTAAAACCGCGGTAGATGAATTAAATAATGCTTGGAATGCTGTTGCTTCTAAAATGTATGAAACCGCCAAAGAGCCTGGAGCAACTGACAATTCGAAAGAAACTAAATCTAAGTCTAAAACAAAATCTAAAAAGAAAGATGATGCCGAGATTGAAGATGCAGATTTTGAAGTTGTAGACTAGTAATTATCTTCTCAAAGAATAGATAATAAAAAAGCGTTCCGAATTCGGGGCGCTTTTTTTGTTTATGGAACTTAAGGAACGTAACTTCATATGATGGAGAAAGCATTCAAAGAAATAATGACAAAGCGTCAAATAATTAATATTTTTCTTCTACTTGGAATTTTCGTTGCACTATTTGCTCTATTTAGGCCAAGCATTTGGCAAGAAAGAATTGAAACCTATTTAAATAATCAACTAGTTAAAAAAGGCTGGTCGATAAATATAAGTGAGTTATCCGGACACTTATTTTTCAATCTCTATTCAGACAATGTAGATCTAATACATGAAAATGGTACATCAATATTGTTTCCTAAAGTAAGTGCTCATATTGAATTGATTCCGTTAATAGCGGGAAAAATAGTTCTAGATAAATTATTGGTGCCTGAGACCGAAATCAGGTTGTTAATTGGAGATGATAACAATGATTCTTTGATAGATAATATTAAATTTAAACCCGAAAAAATTCCTATCAACATAAATCAAATCTTTTTAGATGGGAATATATATACATCCTACTCAGATTCAATTCCAGATGTTCAATTCCTCATTAAGGGTAAAGTGAACTCATCTTTAGAAGAAATGAATATTAGTTTAACTGAAATAGAGATTAGTTCTTCAATACCAGGCCTTAATTTTTCTGGAGAAGGTATTGATGGTGTTTTATCTTCAAAAAAAATTGACCTAAATATTGATAAAGGGAATATTAATGATTTTGAAATTAGTGGAGTATTTAATTATGATCTTGAGAATGATAAGTTTTTGATGGCGGAACTAGATTTACTTGAATATGAAATTCCAAAAAAAATATTTTCTCAATTACCGCTTCAACCTGAGTTATCTAAAATATCAGCCAAATTAAAGATTGAATCAGATATGAATTATTATAGAGGAGATTTGTTGATAAAGAATGATTTGGGATTAGATATGACTGGAAAATTTAATCTTAAGAGATTAGATAATTTATTCCAATTAGATTCATTAATATTAACTGACGATGAAACAAGCTTAATAATTATTGGCGTTTATGAAAAGGCGGGACGTTTTAATGGAATTATTAACTTAGATAATCTAGATATAAGTGATTGGATTTCAAAAAGCAAGGAAACAGATCTTTCAGGTTATTTATTGATAAATGGAGAAATGCCAGATAATGAAATATCTATATTAGATATTAATGCAGAAATCAGTGAATCTATTCTTTTTGAAAGAGAACCTTCATCAATTTCAGGAGGTATATCTTACCAAAATAATAATTTATTTATAACTAATCCTATTACGTTAACTATTGGTCCTTCAATCGTCTCAATTAAAGGAGAAGCAGACTTCGATAATAGGAGTATGAACTTGGACCTTTCATTAACAGAAGCTTCAACATTTTTGATCAATAATTTTTGGTCTGATTCACTTAATAGTGGAAATGCAACTGGGTCTATGAAAATGTTCGGCTCCTTCAATGAAATAGGTATCAACACAGAATTGATCATTAACGATTTTAAATATAATGATATCATGTTGGACATTTTTGAGCTTTCATCAGAAATAGGAAATCTCAATAATTTAAATGATGGTTACGTTAATCTTAAGTTTGGAAATGGATTTTGGAAAGAATATGGATTTGAAAGTGGTACAGGTTCATTTCTTATAAATAATAATTTTATAGAAATTTCAAGTTTTGAATTAAAAAATAAAGATGATTTTCTTCAATTTAATGGTTCCATAGAGTCTGATAGCGTGTTCACTTTGGATAGGTTGCAATTTGCATATCGAAATCACTACTTAATCAATCTTAAACCAGTAAAAATCCTGTTTCAAGACGATTTTATTTCAACATTACCATTTGAAATTCATGTAGATGATGGCGTCGTTGAAGGATTTTTCAAAACAAACCCTATAATGGGTAATTTGAAATTTTCAAATGTTACGACTGATTTACTGAGTTTATTTCCGTCAGGTTATTCTGAAAACATAAAAGGGAATATTTTTGGAGACCTCACAATTGGGGAAAATTTAAATCCGAAAGCATTTGATCTGAACGTTAATCTTAAGAATGGAGAAATTGCTAACCAACCTTTTGATGATTTGGAAATTTTGACACATTACAATGATGGAGTTCTAGATTTAGAAGTTTTAAAACTAACTTACGGCAAAGATTCAAATTTTAACATAAAAGGTATATTGCCAGTTAACTATGATTCTAGCCGATCTGCGAAAGTGAATCTTAAATCTGAATTTAAAAATATTAATATGACGTTTTTTACACAGTTCTCAAACGTATGGAAAGATAAACTCTTTGGAATATTCTCAGGTCAGCTTTCTATGGGCGGTACAACAAAGAATACGAATTTTAATATAAATGGTAAAATAGATAATACTTTTTATATGGGCGTCCCACTTGGAACACTGAAATGGAAAGGAAATTATACTGATAAAACATTGACATTTAGCGAATTCACTTCTGATTGGAGTGATAACCATATTTCAGGTTCAGCAATTTTACCTATCATATATGATCTTGCAGTAGCTGAAAAGACTTGGCATTCTGATGGAGAACTATTTGTAAAAACAGAAGGATCTTTTAAATCGGCAGTATTTTTATCAACCTTTTTAACAGAGACAGATTCTCTTGTTGGAGATATAAACATTAAATTGAATATTAAAGGTCCAACTGATAACTTAATTAGGGACGGCGAAATATCCATAATAGATGGATCCATTTATACGGTATTAATGGATGAACCCATAAATAATATTGCAGCTTCAGCTACTTTATCAGATAATATTATGAATATTAATTCATTTAGTTCTACCCTATATGACTCTGATTTAAAGAAGAATATTGATAATAATATAAATTTATCTGGAAAGATAAATTTTAAACGATTTTTTGAACCTAGATATGATTTGCAAATTTCAGGTGAAAATATATTTTATAGATCATTAAATGAAGATGTAGAAGGATATGGTGATTTAGATTTGACTTTAGTTGGAAAAGATACATTGGAAATAGTTGGTACTATTAAAGCAAAGAATGGGGCTATATACAAAGAATTCACTGGTGATGAGGCTGTAGCATCGATAGAAGAAAAAGGTCGGATAACAACAAACTATAATGTGCGCTTTCCAATTGAAGATACTTTTTCTATTAGGAATTCACAAATTGATGCAAAAATTACTGGAGAAATTGCTATGTCTAGGCAATTTGATAGTGATTGGAATTATGCTGGTGAAATCAAATTTATTGAAGGAAATATATATTATTATTTGGGCGACGTTTTTGAAGACCTTAGGGGCTCAATGACATTAGATGGAGAAGGTTTCAATCCTTTCCTTGAATTAAATGCTTCAACTCAAATAGGAGATGCCAAAATCATTCTGGGAGTTTATGGACCGTTTGATAATCCGGAATGGAATTTTGATAGTGATAAGGGATATACTGAAAGTGATATTTTGCAGTTACTTACTTTTAATACTCGCGTGGCTGAAGAAGGAATAACCACTGAAGGTTTAGGTACTCAAGCACAAACAATTTTAGGCGCATATTTAGAAAGACAATTGGAGAGAAATTTCTTTAAGTCTACTGGGCTTAAATCCACCGGATTGATTGAAGATGTTGAAATCTCTGGTACGTCAGAATTAATTAACCCAGGGCAAGGTGAAGAATTTAGTATTAGCGCAAAAGTAAATAAGAACTTCAGTTTAAGTTATAGACGGTCATTCTCATTGGAAGCAGCTTACAAAAACAAGGTAGGTGTTGAATATAAATTAAATCCTAATTTCTCGGTCATTGGAAATGTGGATGAGACGGGACAAGTTCATATGAAGTTCCGTGTTCGCCGCGTATACTAGACCGAGTAAATGAAAAAAATAATATTATTTCTGGCAGTTATTGTCAATTATCCGTTGTCATCTCAATCTCAAGAGGATTACTTTGTTAATAAAGTATCTTTTGTTGGGAATGAAGTTCTAAGGAAATCTGACCTTTTCAACCAATTAGAACTTAAACCCTCATCACTATCACTTTTCTCAAAACCGACATTTGATCGACGTCTTTTGAAATTAGATGCAATCTCTATTAAAAATTATTATCACTCGCAAGGTTTCCTGGAAGTTGCTGTTAAAGATTCATTCTCAATATCAAATGATGGAGTAGATGTATTTTTTGTTATTGAAGAGGGTAATAGATATTTATTGAATGATGTAAAGTTTAATGGGTTAAAGTCAATCAAAGAAAAATCAGTAAGATCAATTTTGGGCTTAAAACAAGGCGCCCCTTATAATCCAGTTCGAATTAATACTAATCTGACTCTTGTTGATGAAGAATACCAAGAGAAGGGGAAACTTTATGCAAAATTTGATATTCATCAGGAAATAAAAGATTCGGTAAATATTATTATCAATATTGATGAGGGGAATGATATCTATATTAATAAATCGTGGGTAAACGGAGTGGAGCGGATGGACTCAAGTTATGTCCTAAATGAAATAGCATTTAATGAGGGAGATTTATTTAAAAAAACCCTTATGGACAAAACAAAACGTAATTTGCTCCAGACAGGATTTTTCTCATCAGCTAGTCTAGTTACACATCCTGCAAACGTGGATACTTTAGTTAACATTGAAGTAAGAATAAGAGAATTTCAAAATAGAGGTACGCAAGATATTGAGTTTGGTTATACAGATATTGAAGCTGTCCCTGGGATAACCTCTTTAGTCGGACTCGGTGGATCAGTTCGCTGGTCAGATAGAATGATTTTAGGTACAAATAATCGATTTGACGCTACTGGATCAATGGTTATGCCAACAGAAACAGGATTTATATACCCAAGATTTAATAGTGAAATGAAATTTTCAAATCAACGCCCATTTAAAATGAAAATTCCAATTCAAATCAAATTATTTTTTCAACAATTCAAAAATTACGGAGATGAGTCGGGACCCTATGTACGTCGTTTTGGTTTACAATATTCAAATATTTTTCGATGGAATCGTCAAAGATCATTTTTAGATATTGGTGCAAGATTTGAACTGTTTGATAAATCCGAAGCATTTAATAATCAGATTGAGCAGCGGAAATTTAAAATACATCTTCACCAGGATAATCGTGATAATCCAATTTATCCACAAAAGGGTAATGTTTTAGTATTTCAATTAAATTCATTTGGTGGTGTATTAGGAGGTAATAGAACCTATAATAAATACGATATTGACCTTAGGCAATACTTATCTCCATTGAAAAATATTACCATTGCTGGAAGAATAAATGTTGGTATGATCTCTGGATGGAAGGCAGATTATGATAAGGATGATTCTGTTGAAATTGAAAGGGTTTTATATGAAAAGTTTTATTTAGGTGGAAGTAATACACTTCGTGGATTGAGGCCTCTTAGATTTTTTACCCATGCTACAGATAATGTTGATAATAATGATGATGGAATAGTAGATGATTCTGATGAATCTGATAAAATACCTTCAGGGAAAACAGCCAAATTTCTTACAAACTGGGAAATTAGGTTTCCATTATTTTGGAAAGTTGGTGCTGTACTTTTTTATGATGGCGGATCTATTAGCAATGATTTAATAACAATTAAGTCGAGTGATTTAAGATGGAATCGTGGTGTTGGTATCACCATTAACTTGCCAATTGGACCTATACGTATTGATTATGGAGAAGATCTTAATGACCCAAATATAAAACAGTTTCATTTTGGTTTACTCTATGCATTTTAAATTGGAACATTATTATTTATTTTTTGTAAATAATAGGAATCAAGTTGTCGGGCAAAAAAGATTTCATCTAAATTCACAGCCTATAATTTGTTTGTTATTACAATGAAAAATATATATAAACCATTAAGTATTATTTTTTTACTGATCGTGGGGTGCAGCCTATTTAAATCAGCCGAAGATCTTTATAATGAAGCAAATACGAAACGAGACCTTGGAGAACCAAAAGAATCCATAGTTTTGTTAAAACAACTTATTTCGAAATACGCTAATCATGAAAAAGCGCCTGACGCGCAATATCTTATTGCTGAAATTTATTATCGTGATCTTAGAGATTTCTCTATTGCAATTGAAGAATACGAAAATTTAAAAAATAGTTTTCCAAATAGCAGCAAAGTTCCTTTTGCACTATTTATGCAGGGATTTATATACGCAAACATGCTATCAGACTTCAAGCTAGCAAAAATTTTCTATACTGAATTTTTAAACAGATATTCAGAACATGAACTAGCAGAGTCAGTTTCTTTTGAACTGAAATATCTCGGTCTAGATATCAATGAAATTCCAACTCTTAAACACTTAACAAAAACGAAATAATTTAATTATGTCAGAATTTAGCTTATCCGAAATAAATGAACGTATCAGTAAACAATCAAAGTTTGTTGATTCTCTTAAAAAATCCATAGGAGAAGTGATTGTCGGTCAAAATGAATTGGTAGATAAAATATTAATTGGACTCCTTGCCAATGGACATATCTTGCTTGAAGGTGTCCCAGGCCTTGCTAAAACTCTTACGGTAAATACACTTGCTCAGGCAATTAATACCAGCTTCCAAAGGATCCAATTTACGCCTGATATGCTGCCTGCTGATCTATTGGGGACTTTAATCTTTAACCAAAAAAAAGCCTCTTTTGAAACTAGGAAAGGTCCAATTTTTTCAAATATTATTCTTGCCGATGAGATTAATCGTGCACCTTCAAAGGTTCAAAGTGCTTTACTTGAGGCAATGCAAGAGAGACAAGTAACTATTGGCGAAGAAACATTTAAGCTAGATAGTCCTTTTTTAGTCTTAGCTACTCAAAACCCCATCGAACAAGAAGGTACTTATCCTCTTCCAGAAGCTCAAATTGATAGATTTATGTTGAAGTTAAAAGTTGATTATCCTAATATAGATGAAGAGCGAATAATCATGCGTCAATCGGCAAAAACAGGGGATCTAAAACCCATAAAAGCTACTGTAAAACCAAACGACATTATTAAAGCTCAATCGATAATAAATGATATATATGTTGATGAGAAAGTTGAAGATTATGTTTTAAACTTAGTATTTGCTACAAGAAACCCAGAAAAATTCAATTTAAATGATTTATCTCAGCTTATTGAATTTGGAGCAAGTCCCAGAGCAACCATTAATTTGGTTCTTGCAGCCAAGGCTCGTGCATTTTTAGAACATAGAGGCTATATCACTCCTGAAGATATTCGTTATATAGGAAAAGATGTGTTATGCCATCGTGTGATATTAACATATGAAGCTGAAGCTGAAGAATTGACTTCTTATGATATTATTCAGAAACTCTTTGAATCAATAGAAATTCCATAATTGAATAATGAATTGATGCAGAACATCATTGTTTAATTGATATTATAATTTATCAACTTATTCATCGTTCTATAGTTTATGATACCAAAAGAAATAATCAAAAAAGTCCGACATATTGAAATTAGAACAAAGGGACTTGTAAATGATTTATTTGGAGGAGAATATCATTCTATTTTTAAAGGTAGAGGCATGACATTTTCTGAAGTTAGGGAATATGTTGCTGGTGATGATATTCGGATGATTGATTGGAATGTAACAGCTAGGAATGATGCCCCCTTTGTAAAGATTTTTGAAGAAGAGAGAGAATTGACGGTCTACCTTTTAGTTGATGTAAGCCAATCTGGAAACTTTGGGACTATTAATCAATTCAAATCTGAACTTGCAGCTGAGATTGCTGCAGTTTTAGGTTTTTCAGCAATAAAGAATCAAGATAAAGTAGGCCTTATTCTTTTTAGTGATGATGTTGAAAAATATATTGCACCTAAAAAAAATAAATCTCATATACTTCGTGTTATCCGAGAAGTTTTATTTAACAAACCAGCAAGTTCAGGCACATCAATTCAGGCAGGTATTGACTTCCTTATGAATGTAGCAAAACGTAAATCCGTAGTTTTCCTAATATCTGACTTTATAGATCAAGGCTATTGGAAATCATTAAAATTAGCAAATAATAAACACGATATGATTGGTATTAGAATTTCGGATCCTGCAGAACTATTGATTCCAGATATTGGACTAATTAAGGTTCAGGACCCAGAGACTAATGAAAAAATATGGGTAGATGTCTCCTCAAACAAAGATCGTGAGAATCTTTCCAGAAGTGTTCAGGAAAAATGGGATATTTTCGAAAGAGAATGCAGTCGCAATCAATTTGATGTAATTAATATAAGCACAGAAAAAGACTATGTTAATCCACTTATGAATTTTTTTCGAAAACGTGAAAAACGTTTTTAGTAGATGAGCAAATATTTATATATAGTAATTATTCTTTTTATATCATGTAATCAAAGTAATGTAGCCAAATCTGTTGAGTTGACAGTCTCATTAGATACTAATTATACAACAATAGGAACGCCTGTTTCTTATTCTATATATATTAAATCACCAAAGGACAAGATCATAGAATTTCCTGATTGGATATTAGAAGATCCTATTGAAATTCGATCAAAGTTTTTCGATAATTCAAAACATTTTTCTTCTTGGGGATCAAATCAAAAAGCTTCTGGTGAAATTGAAATGGTTTTTTGGGATACGGGTAGTGTCGTAATACCCGGTTATACAATTGCAGTACTAAACTCGGATAGCTCATTCAGTTACAATATGACTTCTGATTCAATGATAATTAATGTGATCTCAATAACTGAAAAAGATCCAGCTTTTTTTCAGTCTGGTGGGCAAATAATGCCTATAAAAGACCCTGTTCCAGTAAAAATGCCTTTACCATGGAGAAACATTATTTTGACATTCATTATGTTATCTATTATTATAGGAATTTTTATTCTTTATAAAAATCGCGTCCAAGCAAAAGTTAATTATATGAGTCCTCAAACATACTTAGATGGTCCCGATATAGTTGCTCTCGATAAATTAGAAAAGTTGCTTACCCTAGAGCTAGTAGATAAGAATAATGTTAAAGAGTTTTATGTACAGTTATCTTTTATTCTTAGAGAATACACAGAAAATAGTTTGTTTATTAGAACTCTGGAAATGACGACAGAACAGATAAATACTCATAGAAATTTATTCCCATATCCTGATAATTGTATTGATAGTTACTTAGATATTTTATCGACAGCTGATATGGCAAAATACGCAAAACATTATAATAATATAGATCGATGCAAAAGCGATTTAAACCATTCTCGAAATTTTGTCCAAGATACAGTCCAATTTTGGAAACCTTCTTTTTCTATATCATAAAAATTAGGGAGAATTTATTGTGCAAAAAGCTAAATTTGCCGGTTATAAATAAGGATAATTAATGGCATCTACTTCAGATATTAAAAACGGTTCCGTAATACTACACAAAAATAAGAGGATGAAAGTGGTTGAATTTTTGCATGTAAAACCTGGTAAAGGCCCTGCTTTTGTTCGTACAAAACTAAAGGATATATTATCAGGTAAGATCATTGATGAAACCTTTAATGCCGGAGTTAAGCTTGAATTCTTAAAAATTGAAGCCAAAGAAATGCAATTTCTTTACAATGATGAGGATTCTCATGTTTTTATGGATAACATAACATATAATCAATTCAATGTTTACAATGACCAAGTTGGCGATACTAAGTTTTATCTTAAAGGAGGAGCAACTATAGATTTACTGTTTGATGGCGATGAAATTTTAGATATTCGTCTACCATCTCATGTTATACTTGATGTAACAGAAACAGAGCCAGGAATTAAAGGTAACACTGCAACAGGGGCAACAAAACCAGCTACATTGGAAACTGGTTTTACCTTACAAGTGCCATTATTTATCGATGAAGGGGATAAAATAAAAATTGATACTCGATCTGGAGAATATATTGAACGAGTAAAATCTTAATCGTATCTTCAGGGGTTATACATAACTAATTAAAGAGAGAATAATGTGGCAAGATAAAATTAAAGAAATAATTTACCTGCTGGACAATAGCGATGTTAATGAAATAGATGTAACCTTTTGGGGTAGACGTTTTAGAGTGGTTAAATCTGCAGTTGGGAATGATGAGACCGAAGCGCCACCTAAGACTAAAAGTGTTTCTGTAAATTCACCTCAACTTGATACACAAAAGAATGAGCCTGTTAAATCTTCAAATGAAGAGAATATTTTGGCACCCATGCCAGGGACATTTTATGCTGCACCAACTCCTGAAGCAGAAGCATTTGTAAAATCAGGTGATATTGTATCAAAAGGTGACACGTTATGTATTATTGAGGCGATGAAGATAATGAACGAGATAGAGGTTGAAAAATCTGGTAAAATTACTGAAGTCGTGGCAAATAATGGCGAACCTGTCGAATTTAATCAAACCCTTTTTATTATAGATACGACTTAGCAAAAGTAAAATGTATAAAAAAATACTCATTGCTAATCGTGGAGAAATAGCTTTACGAGTGATACGAGCATGCCATGAATTAGGCCTAAAATCTGTAGCTGTCTATTCATCTGCAGATAAATACTCACTGCACGTAAAATTTGCGGATGAAGCGATTTGTATTGGCCCCCCTGATAGCAAAGAATCATACTTAAATATCCCTAGGATTATTTCAGCTGGCGAGATAACGAATGCTGATGCTATTCATCCTGGATATGGATTTTTAGCAGAAAGCGCAGAATTTTCTAACATTTGCAAAGAAAATGGGTTTTCTTTTATTGGACCAAGTGGAGATATAATCAATGCGATGGGAAATAAAGCCCAAGCAAAAAAAACTATGAAAGCGGCAGGAGTGCCCATTATTCTTGGGAACGAAGGTGTACTGCAAGATGTGAAAGAAGCTAGAGATATAGCAAATGAGATGGGGTATCCTGTAATGTTAAAAGCTTCAGCTGGAGGTGGAGGACGTGGGATGCGTTTAGTTCAAAAAGATAGTGAATTAGATCGTGCGTACTCAACGGCGAGCACTGAAGCTCTAAGAGCATTTAATAATGGTGAATTATATTTAGAAAAATTCGTAGAAAAACCACGTCATATAGAGATTCAAATATTAGCTGATTCAAATGGTAATGTGGTAAGCCTTGGCGAGAGAGAATGTTCTATTCAACGACGTCATCAAAAACTTTTAGAGGAATCACCATCTTCAGCAGTAGATGAAGATCTCCGTAAACGAATGGGAGAGGCAGCTATTACTGGGGCAAAAGCTGTAAATTATGTAGGAGTTGGGACTGTTGAGTTTCTTTTGGATAAAAATAAAGATTTTTATTTCATGGAAATGAATACTCGCATACAAGTTGAACATCCAATTACAGAGATGGTGACTGGAGCAGATTTGATTAAATGGCAAATCCTAACACATGCCGGTGAGAAGTTCCCTGATTATCTATATAAAATGAAACTTAGAGGACACTCGATAGAATGTAGAATCAATGCAGAAGACCCAGATATGAACTTTGCTCCTTCTCCAATGAAGATAACAAGCTTTCATATGCCAGGAGGAAAAGGAGTAAGAATTGATTCTCACGCCTATGCTGGTTATGAGATCCCCTCAAATTATGATTCTCTAATTGGGAAATTGATTGTTCATTCACCGAATAGAGAATCTGCCATAAATCGAATGGAAAGAGCTCTTGAAGAAACAATTATCGAAGGACCAAAAACAACTATCTCATTTCATCAAGCAATTATGAAAGATAAAAATTTTAGATCTGGAGACTTTGACACCGGGTTTTTAGAATCATTTAATTATACAAAAAAGGGGAAATAAAGATGGATTTACCACAGAATTTAAAATATACAAAAGAGCATGAATGGGT
>CESL01021943.1_pt1 | contig 35000 bp, 34 predicted proteins | sample 531221 | NCBI WGS metagenome assembly CESL01 (sample SAMEA2622197, study PRJEB7988) | marine metagenome | biome: marine biome (ENVO:00000447); feature: mesopelagic zone (ENVO:00000213) & marine oxygen minimum zone (ENVO:01000065); material: "saline water (ENVO:00002010), including plankton...
ATAAGGGCTGCTCATTGCAATCACCACCTTTCTGTGCACTGCAATGAGTGGGATAAATTTTGTTCAGAGTTATGTAAATCAATGGATATTGAATATATTAGCATTGATATCTTCCTGGATAATGCATCTAATTTAGAGGAAATAGCACGTAAAAAGCGATATAAATCGCTATCTTCTGTTTTACAACAAAATGAAATACTTTGTACTGCACATCACATGGATGACCAAGCTGAGACCATTTTATTACAGCTATTAAGAGGGAGTGGCGTTGCCGGATTGTCTTCAATGCCGATAGAAAAAAAACTTGGTAAAGGTTTGCTGTTAAGACCTTTTATTGATGTGCCCAAATCTCAAATTATAAATTACGCTGCCAAACACAAACTACAATGGATTGAAGATGATAGTAATCTAGATAAAAGTATTAGGAGAAACTTTTTACGATTAGAGGTTATCCCAAAGCTTTCAAAGATTTATAGTGAACTATCGACATCTCTAAGTAGGAGTGCTAGGCATCAATCTCAAGCATTAAAATTAATTGAAGATTTGGCATTGATTGATATTAATAAAAGACAGCTTATAGATAATGATAAACGTTTAGATATTGGCAAGATTTCTGAGCTTGAAGATTACAGAATTATTAATATTATTAGGTACCATTTAAGGTCAATTGATTTTATGGCACCATCTGAAAAAATAATGGAGCAAATAATGGGGTTGCTTTTGGCAAAAGAAGATGCAAAACCTCTTGTATGTTGGGGCTCATTTGAAGTTAGACGCTATAAAAATCAACTATATTTTATTGATTCTAGCAAAGAACAAGTCAATAATTCATGTCCTTTTTATGAAAAACTCAAAGATTTACCAAACTTTTCTATAAGGTACAGACATGAAGGTCAAAGAATAAAATTTCACAATAAGTCGCACTCTCAATCACTAAAGAAGGTTTTTCAGGAAGCTAACATTCCGCCATGGGAAAGAAGCAAAATAAGAATGTACTATATTAATAATGAGCTAAAAGCTATAGAGAGAATTGGAGAGGTTTCGTAACTACCTATATAATTTTATCCAACATTCTTTTTTGCAAGAATTGCAGCACCCAAATCCTCAATCGATGTGCCAACAGATTTAAATACTGTAATTGCTTCGTTAGGCTTTACCAACTGTAATCTACCTTTATGCTTTCCAGAACATAACTCTGATAACTCTGCAACAATATCGTTAGCAGAAATAGCTCCGTCACTAATCGGTATTGTTATATCTCCAGTTTCATTCAACGCACCACATCTTGTATCAACAAACAGATCACATATTTGCATTGTTGTATTGTCAGTTTCGCGCATTTTAGGAGTAAAACTGCCTACCAAGTCAAGATGAACTCCTGGTTGCAGCCATTCTCCCTTAATAATTGGTTCGGTTGACATGGTTGCACAACTTATTAGGTCTACATGTTGTGCTATTTTTTGTAAGTCCCCTTTAAAACAAGCTTTTGCGTTAACACCTTCATCTCTTAGTTCGTATACTAATTTATCTGTGGATTCTTTACTTCTTCCCCAAACATAAACGACTTCAATTGGTCTCACTTGTAGATGTGCAGGAATTAAATAACGTGCCATACGCCCAGTACCTACCATTAACATTGTGTTGCAGTCATCTCTGGAAAGATACCTAGAGGCAAGTGCAGATGCAGCTGCGGTCCTTCTTGAGGTAAGCTCACTCCCGTCAAGTTGCAAAAGCAATTGCCCTGTCTTAGCGCTGCTTAATAGATAGTGCCCTGTCAAACCAGCCAGTCCATGCCTATTATTTCCAGGAAAAACATTAACAATTTTGACTCCTGAGAAGGTTCCCTCAATCCATGCTGGCATTAACAGTAAAGTTGCGTCTTCCTCTCCAGGAACTTTCAAGGTGTGATGGTGTCTAAGAGGTGAATTTACTTGCTGAAGGAAAATGTTATCAATTGCCTCAATTAGTTCTAACCATGGAAGCGCTTCTGCAGTTTCTTTCTTGTCTAATATCATTCTAAATTCTATTTACCTGTCAATGTAAATCTATTGCATAAAATATATATGAAAACTAATATTCTACTTATGTTTTCTTTTCTAAATGTTATTTTATTATGTATACACTGGAATGAATATTCAATTAATATTGTGATAGATTAATTAAAAATTGACACGAAAAATATTTGTTTGATTTTTAAATATATTACAAACAAAAGTTGATTTATAATACAAAAAATTAAGCGTTGTTCTTTTTATATTGAGGAGTAAGAATGGCACGAAGAAAATCTGGTGGGAGAGAGGCAAGGATAGCTTTGCGTTCAGCCCCCCTTTCCAAAAACGAAAAGCCCGTACTTCCTGGAGAAGTAGGTGGTAGATATAAGCCCCTTAATGATAAGCAGGTTAAGTCAATTGAGGAGAATGTTTTTCGTATTCTTGAAGAGATTGGCTTTAATGATGCTACTCCACATTGTATTGAAACTTGTGTAGAGTTTGGTGCCATTATGGGCAATGATGGAAGGCTAAGAATGCCTCGAGATGTTGTAAGAAATGCTATGGAGTTAGCTCAACGCAACTTAACCCTTCATGGGCAATCACCAGAGTATGATTTGGATTTGTCTGGCTCCAAAGTACATTTCTCAACTGCTGGTGCAGCAGTACTTATTGCAGACCCGGAGAATAATGAATATCGAGAATCACTTAGCAAAGATCTTTATGATATGGCAAGAATCACAAGTAAATGTGAGCACATTCATATGTTCCAAAGGACCTGTGTTCTTAGAGATATAAGTGACCCACGGGACTTAGACTTAAACTCAATTTACTGTTCAGTAATGGGGACAAAGAAACATATAGGGACAAGTTTTACTGAGGCTAATCACGTAACAGATGGACTTGAAATGTTACATATCATTGCTGGAAGTGAGAAAAAATGGCGCCAACGACCTTTTGTCAGTATGAGCAACTGTTTTGTTGTTCCGCCAATGAAATTTGCTCAGGAATCACTAGAATGCCTTAGGGTTGGTGTCGAGGGTGGCATGCCTGTTTTATTGCTTTCAGCTGCACAGGCAGGTGCAACTGCGCCTCCACTCCTTGCAGGTGTTGTATCTCAAGCTTGGGCAGAGTGTCTTGGTGGTTTAGTATATGTAAACGCCATCAAGCCTGGAGCACCAACAATTATGGGTACCTGGCCATTTGTTTCAGATTTGCGCACAGGCTCAATGTGTGGCGGTTCACCTGAGCAAGGCTTGATTTCAGCCGCATGTGCACAGATGGGTAATTATTTTGACCTGCCAACTGGAACTGCTGCAGGAATGACAGATGCAAAATTCCCTGACTTTCAGGCAGGCACTGAGAGAGCTTCAACTCATGTAGCAACTGCTATGGCAGGGGCTAATATAATTTATGAATCTGCAGGAATGTATGCAAGTCTACTTGGTGCCTGCCCAGAAAGCTTGATTATAGACAACGACTTTTTAGGTGCATCACTTAGAATGACAAAAGGTTTTAGTGATGATAGTGAAGAGTCTTTATGCTTTGATGCTATAAGTGATGTATGTTTAAATAACTTAGGTCACTATCTTGGTTCTAAAGAAACTATACAAGTTATGCAGAGTGAGTACATCTACCCTGAATTGAGTGACCGAGATAGCCCGAATGACTGGAAAGACAAGGGAAAACCAGTACTACTTGATAAAGCAATAATGCAAAAAAATACAATACTTTCAAGTTATTTTCCTGACCATATAAACGACAATGTTGATAGGCTTATAAGAAATAAATATAACATCTCATTAAGTAGATCTGCCGTAGGTAGAGAACCGTTTAATAACTAAACAATATGAAAACACATGCAAATGTTGTAATTATAGGTGGTGGATCCTTAGGGGTTAACCTTATGTACCATCTATGCGAGGAGGGATGGAATGATGTATTGCTTATTGAGAAAGGTGAACTAACTAGTGGTTCTACTTGGCATGCAGCTGGGCTCTGTCCAAACTTCAATGGCAACCATACTCTTTCAAAGATTCATGAATACACGATAAAACTGTACGACGAGATTCTACCAAAAAAAACCGGACTACCATCTTCTTTTCATAAGACTGGCTCGTTAAGGGTTGGTTATACTGAAACAGAAGAGCAATGGTTTAGAAATGTTCTTAGCCGTTCAAATCATATCGGCTGTAGTATGGATTTTGTATCCAAGAATGAGGCGTCCTCTATTAACCCTTTGATGAACTTTGATAATGCTCGATGTATCCTGCACACTCCAAATGATGGCCATGTCGATCCAACCACAGTTGTAATGCAATTAGCACAGTTGGCTAAAAAAAATGGTGCCGAAATATCAACATTTAATAGGGTAATTGATATAAACATATTAACATCAGGGGAATACGAGGTAGTAACTGAATCTGGCAACATCACAGCAAAGCATGTTGTAAATGCAGCTGGATGCTTTTCACCACAGATAGCTGATATGGTTAATTCTTATGTTCCGCTAGTTAACCTTCAGCATCAGTATCTAATAACTGAAAATCATCCTGAAATTGGAAAGCTCAAAAAGGAATTGCCAGTAACTAGGGATTCTACAGCAGCATCTTATATTCGCCAAGAAGGTAACGGGTTGTTGATAGGTCCATATGAAACTAGAGGCTCAAAGCCTTGGGCTATTGATGGGCTTGAATGGTCATTTGATAGGGAACTTTTTGAGGGCGACATTGAGAGGCTTATGCCTTGGTTAGAGCGCTGTATGGAAATAGTACCTATATTTCAAGAGGTAGGAATAAGCACAATAATTAATGGTCTTATTACCCATACACCAGACGACAATCTATTGGTTGGCCCTGTTAAAGGTCTAAAAAACTTCTGGAACTTATGTGGTGCTAGTATTGGTATAGCGCAAGGAGGCATTGGAAAGTACCTAGCTCAATGGATGATTTACGGACAGACTGAGCTAAATATGGCATCATTGGACTCTAGACGTTTCGACAGGTGGGCAGATAAGAATTACTGTATAACTCGTGCTATTGAGTCATACGAGAGAATGTATTCTATGGCTGCCCCGAACGAAAATCGCCCACACGGAAGGCCTATTAGGGTGAGCTCATTGCACACAGTTTTATCTCAAAAAGGGGCATTTCATATAGTCAATACTGGCTTTGAAAAGCCTGCATGGTTTGCAAAGAATGGTGTGACTCAAGAAACACATACTTGGTCACATAGCGAAGCACATGATATTGTTGGAGCAGAATGCAGAGCAGTACAAAAATCTTGTGGTGTAACTGATATCAGCGGTACTGCAAAGTTCAAAATAACTGGTAAAGATGCATTTAGATTCATTGACAATATGTCATGTAATAAACTGCCTACTCTAGATGGCAGAATAGGTCTGACACTTTTTCATGCAGATAACGGCGGAATAATGGCAGAACAAACTATAAGTCGTATCAATGAAAATGAATTTATACTTATGGGGGCAATAAGTTCGCAAGTGAAAGATTATCAGTGGCTTGAAATGCACTCGGATGGGTATGACGTTACTATTAAAGACATAACAGAAATCTGGGGTGGGGTACTATTGACTGGTCCCAACTCTCGCAAAATATTATCTCAATGCACTACTGAAGATTTGAGTAATGAATCATTCCCTTGGCTCAGTTGTAGAACAATCAAGTTAGATTCTGCGGACGTATTTGCTATGCGTGTGTCCTATGCAGGTGAACTTGGATGGGAGCTTCATATGCCAACCTGGCAACTCATTTCTATTTATGAATCATTGATGGAAATCGGAGCTGAATGGAATTTAATAGACTTTGGTGGTCAGGCATTCAACTCAATGAGAATGGAAAAAATGTATAGGGCATATGGAAACGAGTTTACCGAAGAAATTTCTGCTCTAGAGGCAGGAATGGACCGATTCCTCGACCTCAATAGAGATTTCATTGGTTCTGAAAATATTCGAAAAAGAAAAACAGATGGGATAAACATGAAGCTAGCTTACCTTTCTTTTGACGACAAAGTGCCGGCAGAATGTTTTGGTAATGAGGCGGTATTTAGTAAAAACAAACTAGTTGGGATTATAACTGGAGGTGCGTACGGACATCGTGTAGGACACAGCATTGCTTTCGCATATATTGAACCAAGTATGTGCAGTGATGGAGAAAAATTAACCGTAGAAACCTCTTTAGGAAAGCGCAAATGCCATGTAATAAGTGAGGCCGTTTATGATTCTGGTAATAATAAATTACTAAGCTAATTAGTATATAAATTATTTGCTATTTGACAAAACAATATATCTATAATCTACGATATGCAAGATTCGAAACAACTTAAACAAATAAAAAGTCCGTGCGTAAGTATTTGTAAATACAATAAAAATAATTACTGTGTTGGTTGTAAGCGTTACATGAACGAGATATTCGATTGGTTTGATTATTCTGATGAAATGAGAGAATCAATCATGAGTGATTTAGATAATAGAGATATTGATAACCCAGACTGAAACGTCTATTGTTTTATTAGCTGCCACATTCTTTATATGTAAGCTAAAGTTCCTTGCAGCCTTACTAGGCAAAATATCTTAGTTTGATTTAAAGTCAGAAAACTTAACATTGTTAATTATTAACAATGCAGTTATAGTAAGTACAGCGCCAATTATTGTATTTAGATTTATAAACTCTTGCAAAAATAGCGTTCCCAAAAGCATAACAAAAAATGGTACTAAGAAGGTATAAACGGTAGCCTTTGCTCCTAATTTTTGCATTCCTACAAAATATATAGTGGTTGCAAAGGTAGTACTGCCTACAGACATTAGTGCCATGTTAAACCAAAAGATTTTGTCCATATCAAGAATAGATCCGTTCACTATTTCAAAATAGATTGCACTATTAAGTACTGTAGAAATTAGATAGATATAAAAACTAAAAGATAAAGGATTAATATCGCTACTGTATGACGTGACAATTGAAAGAAGTGCAAAACTTAAGGCTGCCCATAGCAATAGCACTGTAGCTGAGTTGAATATCTCATCGTAATTAAATTGCCAAACCTTCAACATGACTGAGACTCCAATAACTCCCAATAATAATGCCATCCAATCCTTTTTTAAGGGTCTCTTTTTTCCACTAAAAACAAGTAATACGTAAACAATTATCGGCATTAGAGTGGTAATTAATGTCCCCCCAAAATTAGCTGTACTAGCCCCTGTTCCTAGAAAAAATAGTTTCGTATATGACACGAGACATACAGCTGAAATTACTGCAAAAAATAAATTTTTTAAGCTAATCTTAAAAGGAATTTTAAATACCCAAATAATAGGAGCCATTGTTAGTGTTGTTATTAGGTATCTATAGGTAACCAACTCATGCTCATTGATATATAGAATCAAAACTTTAGCACTAACGAAAGAGCTCGCCCATAAAAACATAGCTATTATCATTAATAAAGGCAATAATTTATTAAGGTTCATATGTGTGTCTCACAAAAACAATAAACTTATACCGACCATAAACATAAGCACACCGGCAACTTTATTAACCATTTCGCCAACCACTGGGGATACTACTAGCTTTCTCAAACTGCTACCGAGTAGCGACCATATAGTCAAAGCACTAATAACACCTATCACTACAGCAAATACTATTTGTAGACTGTAAAACAAGCTGAACTTTTTAAACTCTACCATTGCTGGCAAAATTGATAGATAAAAAATCATCACCTTTGGGTTGGTAACTGAAACAATTAGCCCTGTTAATACTTCCCTTGAGGAAGAACCACTTACAACCTCTCTACCAAAATTTATTGAGCCGTAATTCCATTGAGAATATCCAAGATAAATTAAATACCCTGCACCAAAAACACGAACCACGCCTAATATTGAGGATATTTGCTCGGAAAGTGCACTAAGTGATAGCAGCACCAAACTCAAATATACTAAATCACCCAATAAAGCGCCAAAAGAAAAAAGCATGCATGAAATAAAACTTTTGGAAGTGCTTATGGATATCAATGCCATTACTCCTGGACCGGGTGTAACCGCAAACAACCAAGTTGTGAATGCAATAATAATAAATGTGCTAGATTCCATAGTTGTAACAAGTAGTATTAATTGAGCTGTATTATTAACACTCTTGGTATGGATTATTTATACCTATTTTTTCTAAAATGCTTATCTCGATTGTCTCCATCTTTATGGCTTCATCTTTATCTTCATGGTCATAGCCCAATAGGTGTAGTGTGCCATGAACTGCTATATGAATTAGGTGATCGTTGAAGTTTTTATTTTGTGCATCTGCCTCCTGCAATACAACCTCTGTACAAATTACCACATCCCCCAAAATCTGTTCATCAATTTCAATAGGGAAATCGTTACCAAAGGAGAGAACGTTGGTGGCCTTATCCTGTTGACGATAGGTCCTGTTTAGTAAGCGAATCTGGTTCTTATCTACAAAACGAATTACAAGTTCACTGTCTCCTTTGCCAAGGTCTTCAATTATAGTTTGCATGATGCTACATAGTGAAGGCTCATCAACACTTGCATCGTCAATACTATTTTGAATAACAATCATACTTACCCTAAGCCATTAGGCATTTATTGATAAAATGATTCATTTTAGTCTTAAATAATTAATTTTGTCATTAATCATTGAAGTTGCCATTCCGGTACCACTTAACAAAACTTTTGATTATCTGTGTAATGATGATGTGACCATTGGTGCGCGTGTAAGAGTGCCATTTATCCGTAAAAAGATAGTCGGTATAGTTCTTGCTATTAAAGATAAAAGTGATTTTGAAAAGTTAAAGACCGTTGAAAATGTTCTAGACAAACAACCTATACTAGACAAGCCAATTTTAGATTTTTTATTTTGGTCCTCAAACTATTATCACCACCCAATTGGTGAAGTAATTTCTGCAGCGCTACCTAAGAACTTGAGGCTTGGCAAGGAAGCCAAAATCAAAAAAGAGGTGGCACCAAATTCAGTAGCAGTTGGAGCAAACTTTTGCACCACCAAGGAACAAAATATTGCAATTGATAAGATATTAAGCTTTAAAAATTCATACCATGGCTTTCTTCTACATGGGGTTACAGGTAGTGGCAAAACTGAGGTGTACCTAAACTGCACACAAGCAATGATAGATCAAGGTAAACAGGTTCTGGTTCTGGTTCCAGAGATAGGGCTAACGCCACAGATGATATCGCGCTTTGAGTCCAGACTAAAAACCAATGTCGTAGCTATACACTCTCAACTCAACGAGACACAAAAGCTTGATGCTTATTTAATGGCTAAAAACAATATGGCTGGAGTTGTAATCGGAACCCGCAGTGCTATTTTCGCACCAATACCCAATTTAGGATTAATCATTATTGACGAGGAGCATGACGGATCTTTCAAACAGCAATCAGGTTTTCGCTATTCCGCTAGAGACTTAAGCTATATACGTGCCAGGCAAGCTAAAGTACCAGTAATACTTGGGACTGCAACTCCATCACTGGAAACTTTAAAAAATGTTATGGATGAAAAAGTCTCACGCATAACACTTACAATGCGCGCTGGAGGTGCAACACTCCCAAAAATAAGTTTAATAGATATGCGCAGCCATTATGGAGGGTCACTATCACAGCTTCTAGTTGAAAAAATGCAAAGACAGCTTAATAACGGGAAGCAGGTAATGCTATTTATTAATCGACGTGGCTATGCTCCTGTATATTACTGTAAGGATTGCGGCTGGAAAGCGTCATGTAATCATTGCGACTCTTCAGTCGTTTATCATCGAAACATTAATCGACTAAAGTGTCACCATTGTGGGGTTGAAAAAATTCCAGATAGTCGTTGCCCTGAATGCAAACAATCTAATCTGGAAGTTTTGGGCTATGGAACTGAAAGGTTAGAAGAAACACTAGCTTCATATTTCCCTAAAATACCGGTAATTCGTATTGATCGAGATACTACGCGTAGAAAAAAATCCTTTGCCCAACACCTTAAACAAATTAACACTGGAGATCCTTGCATAATTGTTGGAACTCAAATGTTAGCTAAGGGTCATGATTTTTCTAACCTTTCATTGGTGGGTATCCTAGAGATTGATGCAGGCTTATTGTCTATTAGCTTTCGTGCAACAGAGCATTTATCTCAATTACTTATCCAGGTATCTGGCAGGGCTGGTAGAAACAAAGAAAAAGGTGAAGTGGCAATACAAACTCGCTACCCAGAACACCCAATATTTCATTACGTACTCTCAAACAAATATACTCAATTCGCTAGCGGACTTTTAAAACAACGCCATAATGCATTGTTACCTCCGTTTTCTCATCAGGCAGTAATTTGTGCAAACTCAAAAAACAGGCAGAATGCAGAAAACTTTTTAGTCGACACTGCTAGTTTGTTAAAAAATATTAATATTGACTTAGTTGAGGTTTGGGGGCCTGTGCCAGATATTATTGAAAAAAAATCTGATTATTATTATTTCAATTTATATCTACAGTCGACTGATAGAGCTTCGCTTCATCAAGTTATCTCAACATTCAATGAAAATGTTGGGCTAATAAAACTTAATAGCAAAGTTAGATGGTATTTAGATATTGACCCTATTGAGTAGCCACTAATCTAAAATTTTTTCTAGATAAAGATATGCTGCAAATGCGTTTTTTCTATTAGCTATTTCAAATGCATTGTTTTTTTCAAATTCAGACCAATCTATTGAATCATATGCATCGTCAAACTCTTGCATCTCTTCAACAGCTACAGTAAATTTATCCAACAGGTAGTTTAAATATCTGTAAGTTAAATCCATAGTTTCATTTGGTTTGTTAGATGCCTTACCATGTCCTGGCACAAAATACTTAACAGGCATTTTTCTTACTTTGTCAATTGTTATGGCCCACTCAACTAGATCTGCATCACCTACAAAAGGTATGCGGCCTTCAAAAATTATATCTCCGCTATATATAACCCCATCTGTTATGTTTAATAGCGACATATCGCCATCCGAATGAACCTTGCCGAAGTAGTTTATTGAAAATTCATGCTCTCCAAGGCTGAATTTATAATCTTTATCAAAAATACGGTTAGGTCTGACAATGTGTGTTTCTTCATTTACCCATGGGTAAAGTGACTCACGCCTTGATTCAAGTAAATTTTCTGACAACTCAGAATCTATATAATCCCAGGCGCCCTTAGGAGCCCATATCTCCGCACCTTCATCTTTAAATGCCTGTAAACCATAAATATGGTCTGCATGATAGTGGCTAACTATTACTATCCTGATAGGCTTATCAGTCAATTTACGAATCTCTCCCAACAATGCATTCCCCAAAGGTGGCGAACCTAATGCATCAAAAACTAAAACACCATCTGAAGTAATAACAAAGCCAGCGTTTGATATAAAACCTTCAAATTCTGTGGCTGAACCGGAATAACCTGAAATATAGTAAGAGTTTCCAGAAATATTATTAGCCCTAACATCAACGCTTATTTGTTCATACTCTTCAGCATGCAATGACATTATTAGACAACCACACAATATTATTAATATTTTCATAGATTCGAAACAACAGTTTTCATTGCACTGGTAATTTTATATAACTCATCATCTTTTGTCACAAATGGTGGCATGGTATATAGTAGTTTTCCATAAGGTCTCAACCAAACCCCCATATCAATGAGTTTATCTTGGGCATCCTTCATATTAATATTGTTTTTCATCTCGACTACCCCTATGGCGCCAATAATTCTAACCTCTTTGACTGATTTAATACTTTGCAAAGGCATTAATTCATTTGATAATATTTGTTCTATACGTTTAATGTTGGACTCCCATTTAGAATTTAATAGTACTTCTATGCTGGCATTTGCAGCTGAACAAGCCAAAGGGTTCCCCATAAATGTTGGGCCATGCATAAGAACGCCAACATTCTGAGCAACATCGTCATTTGTAAGTGTAGCTGCCATAGACATATAGCCACCAGTTAATGCCTTACCGAGGCACAATATATCTGGAGAAATATTTGCATGCTCGCATCCAAATAATTTTCCGGTCCTTCCAAAACCGGTTGCAATTTCATCAACTATCAACAAAATATTATATTGGCTACATATTTTTCTTACTCCTACAAGGTAATCTTTATCATAAATATTCATTCCACCAGCACCTTGTACTATTGGCTCAAGTATCATTGCAGCAATTGAGTTGTGATTAACTTTTAGTATGGACTCTAAATCATTTAGTGCAGCTTCAGAGTTACCTTTTGTCGGTCTTTTTACAAAAAAATGTTGTGGCAAGACTCCAGAAAAAATTTCATGCATACCGTTAATTGGATCGCAAACGCTCATCGCTCCAAAAGTATCGCCATGATAGCCTCCTCTGGGAGTAATAAAACGGGTCTTGCTATTGTGATTCTTGTTATGCCAATATTGAATTGCCATTTTTAAAGCAACCTCAACTGCAACTGAACCAGAATCAGATAAAAACACTTTATTCAAACCTTTGGGAGTAATATTTACCAGTTTTTTGCAGACGTCTATAGCACCCTGATGAGTTAAACCTCCAAACATGACATGTGACATAGAGTCTATCTGAGACTTCATTGCAGAGTTGATTATTGGGTTGCTGTAGCCATGAATGACAGACCACCAAGAGCTCATCCCGTCAATAACTTTATGATTGTTCTCTAAAGTTAAATAGACACCTTTTGCTGATTTTACTAAGTGAGTAGGCACCTCATTTGGTACCCTAGCATAAGGGTGCCATACATTAGATATTTCAAATGAATTCATACTAATATATTTTACCAATACGTCGGGTTACAAATAATTTTTTAGATCCTCCATAGAGTCAATAACTAAATCAGGCCTAGAATCATAAATATTATTACCGTGATTATATCCATATGACATACATATAACATTGTATCCAGCAGCCCTAGAGGCTGTTACATCACTAATTGAGTCGCCAAGCATAATAGACTCTTCTGGTCTAACTCCAAAGAAGTTAGCCGCATAAATTAATGGCAAAGGGTCTGGTTTTTTCTTCTCGAGTGTGTCGCCAGATATAACTATTTTAAAATTATCTATAATTCCAAGGTCTTTTAATATAGGCAATGTGAATTGTTCTGCTTTATTAGTTACGCAGCCCAAAAGATAGCCCTGATCTTTAATATAGCTTAGCCCCTCCATAACGCCATCATAGAGGCAAGAACGTACTGAGGTATTTTGTGCATAGAGCTCTAAAAAAATGTCGTATGCTTTTTCAAAATCTTTTCTGTTTACTTTACCTTCAAGTGTGCCACTTATTGAGCGTTCTACTAATTTAGGTACACCATTACCTACCCAGTGACGAACCTTCTCCTCTCCCCACACATCTCTACCCATAAGAATCATAGTTTGGTCTACACAATAAGCTAGATCAGGGACACTGTCTACCATTGTGCCATCAACATCTATCATTATAAGTTTTGGATTAAATTTTTTTGAGACCATGTTTTACTTTAAGTTGATTACTGTATTATTACATTAAATCATCATTTAATTTATCGTGACATTGTAATGAATAATAACAATACCATTGGTTTTATTGGTGCCGGCAATATGGCTTATGCTCTTATTTCAGGCTTAATAGAGGGTGGATATAGCCCTAACAATATTAAAGCAAGCGACGCCAGCAAAGAAGTATTATCCCTTCGAAATAATCAATTTAACCTTGAGGTTTTTACGGATAATTTGAAACTAGCTAGTGCCTGTGATGTTATTGTATTAGCGGTTAAACCTCAAATTTTATCTTCAGTTTGTAAAGAAATTGCTAGCATAACTGAACACAATACTTTGTTTATATCTATAGCTGCTGGAATTAGATCAGTAGACATTAATCGCTGGCTTGGCGGCAAAGCATCAATAGTTAGAGCTATGCCAAATACTCCTGCACTACTTGGCAAAGGAGCTTCAGGAGTCTATGCGAATGAACTAGTTTCTGAGAAACAAAGAAATCTAAGTAAAAAGATTCTAGATTCAGTTGGAATAAGCTTTTGGGTTGATGATGAATTAATGCTAGATGCTGTTACAGCTTTATCTGGAAGTGGCCCCGCCTACTTCTTTTTAATGGTAGAGTCAATGGCCAAAGCTGGTGTTGCCTTAGGCCTTGATAATGACACTGCACAGTTGCTTAGCATCCAAACAGCTCTCGGAGCAAGTATGATGGCTAGCAATTCTGAAGGCACTACACCACAACAATTAAGGGCTAATGTAACTTCTCCTAATGGCACCACACAAGCTGCAATTAATTCTTTTCAAGACCAAAACTTTGAAATGATTGTCTCACATGCAATGAGGGCAGCATTCGAAAGAGCAAGAGTGATTGGCTCTGAACTTGGTGAGGACGAATAAGATATTATTCTGATATAAGTGCAAACTATTGGGGTTTTAGAGAAGAAAAATCAAGGCTTCAATAAAAAATAAAAATAATAATTCGGCAGACTAAGAAAATTGTTATAGCAATAGTTTGGATATACTAACTCCCCCATAACATTTGTAGATTAGCAATTGCAGCTATGGAGGCTGTTTCAGTGCGTAAAATTCTTGGTCCTAGTGAAACTATTCTGCAGTTTGACTTTAAAGCATGGTCTATTTCAGCACTCGTAAACCCTCCCTCTGGGCCAATAATAATAACTACTTCGCTTAATGGCTCTATATCGATTAACGGCAACTCGGCTCGATGATGAAGGATTAGCCCATTATTAATATTTAAATTAACAAATTCATTAAAAGATATTGATTTTGCCAAATCTGGTATGACTGACCTTCCAGACTGTTCTGAGGCTCCAATGATGACCCTCTCCCAGTGCTTATGGCGCTTAGCAAGTCTCTCGCCATTAAGTTTAACTACGCACCTTTCACTCATTATTGGCACAATACTATTGACACCTAATTCAACAGCTTTTTGGATTAAAAAATCCATTTTTTCCCCTTTGGCAACGCCTTGAGCAAGGGTTATATTTAATTTTGATTCAGATTGATTTTTTTCACTAGACACAATATCAACTTCACAATATTTTTTTACTTTATCAACTCTTGCAAGGTAGTTTGTGCCATCGCCATTGAATAAAGTTATGTTTTTCCCTTGTGGGAATCGCAAAACCTTAACTAAGTGATGGTAGCCATATTCATCTAGAATTATTTTTTTGCCAATCTGTAGAGGAGTATTTTGATACAAACGAACATTTTTCATGGTATCTTAATCTAGCATTTTGTGACTTATAAAATTATGATACATCAAAAAAGAAGATCTTCGCTACTAAACCAACTGGGAGATGGTGCGCTAGTTATAATTTCAACTAATCCAATACAAAAGCGTTCTGGTGATACTGATTATCCTTTCCGCCCAAATAGTGATTTTTATTATTTGACAGGCTTTAATGAGCCTGATTCTGTTGCTGTTTTTTCACACGACTGTTATACGATTTTTTTAAGGCCAAATGATAAGAAGAAAGAGATTTGGGAAGGAAGAAGATTGGGAATTGAAGAGGCTCCAGCAAAACTAAATGCGGATAAATCTTATTCAATTGCTGATCTTGAGCTTGAGCTTTTAAAACTAATAGACAATGGAGGCAATATTTTCTTTGACTCGAAATCCTGCCCAATTGACAACAAGATTGTAGACGTTTTATGGCGTAATGAAGTTTACTCTGTTGCAAGCTATATCCACGAAATGAGGCTAATTAAAGATGAGCATGAAATTGAATTGATGCAAAAAGCAGCAAATATATCTGTAAATGCACATGAGTTGGCAATGCAAAACACTAAATCTGGGTTATTTGAATATGAGGTACAAAGTATATTCGATGGATATTTCACAAAAAACAATTCTAAACATGCATATTCGCCGATTATTGCTGGAGGACAAAATGCTTGCATTCTTCATTACATTGAAAATAATAAGCCACTAAATGAAGGCGATCTACTACTAATAGATGCTGGTTGTGAGTTTGAATACTATGCATCAGATATAACTAGAACATTCCCTATAAGTGGTACTTTTTCATCTCCACAAAAAGAGGTTTACCAAATTGTGCTTGACGCTCAGATGGCAGCAATTAATAGTATAAGACCAGGAGTGAAAGTAAATGAGCCTCATGTCATTGCTAGCAATATAATTAGAGATGGGCTGATTGATTTAGGAATATTGGAGACAGATGGAGAGCTGTCAGAATTTTATATGCACAGAACTGGGCATTCGATAGGTATTGATGTTCATGATGTCGGCACATACAAGAAAGATGATTATGAAAAAACCTTTGTATCAGGCATGGTAATCACAGTGGAACCAGGAATTTATATAAATAATGATGATAAAATTAACCCAATTTACCGAAATATAGGTGTTCGGATTGAAGATGATGTTTTAGTTACAAATGATGGAAACAAAGTACTAACAGAATCTCTTGTTAAAGAAATTAAGGACATTGAATTAATAATGAATAACCAAATATGAATATACAACAAGCAATTAAAGCAGTAATGGCAAAACAAGACCTTACTGAAGAGCAAATGAATGATGTTATGTCAGATATTATGACCGGAAAAACTACTGAAGCACAGATTGGGGGTTTCCTAGTTGGCCTCTCTATGAAAGGAGAAACAGTAGCCGAGATAACTGCTGCTGCAAAAGTAATGAGGTCATTAGCCAAGGGTGTGACTGTAAAAAACCAAAATCACCTAGTTGATACATGCGGTACTGGTGGTGACGGCTTAGGATTATTCAATATTTCAACTGCAAGCGCTCTTGTTGTTGCAGCTGCCGGTGGCCAAGTTGCTAAGCATGGAAATAGAAGTATATCTTCAAAATCTGGCAGTGCAGATGTTTTAGAAGCTGCAGGAGTAAATCTTGACTTGAGCTCAGAAAATATTGGCAAATGTGTAGATAAAATTGGTGTTGGATTCATGTTCGCTCCAGCACACCATTCTGCCATGAAGTATGCAATTGGACCTCGAAAAGAGCTTGCTGTTAGAACAGTATTTAATGTATTAGGGCCCCTAACAAATCCAGCAAAAGCTCCAAATCAAGTCATGGGCGTTTACAGCAAATCACTAGTTGAGCCTATAGCAAATGTTCTAAAAGGCTTGGGTTCAAATCATGTCATGGTTGTGCACTCTAATGATGGTCTTGATGAAATTTCAATTGCTGATGATACATTTGTTGCTGAGCTAAGAAATGGAGAAGTAACTACATACAATATAAATCCTAATGACTTTGGCTTGCCTTTAGGGAGACTTGAAGATATAAAAGTCGAAGACGCAAAAGAATCACTAGCTTTAATCCAGCAAGCTCTTGACGGCAGTGAAGGAGCGGCAAAAAATATTATCGCAATAAATTCGGGTGCCGCAATTTATGTAAGCGGTCTGGCTAGTTCATTACAAAGAGGAATAGACAAGTCTCTGCAAATTCTTGATAATGGCTCTGCACGTCAAAAGTTAGATGACCTAGTAAGAGAGAGCTCTGATTGCTAGGAATAACTGACATGAACAAAGACACCAACCTTATTTGGATAGACCTTGAAATGACTGGACTTCTTCCTGAAAAAGATGTAATAATTGAAATTGCCACTATTGTAACCGATTCCAATTTAAATACTTTGGCTGAAGGACCATCTCTAGCTATACATCAAGAATCTGAATTATTAAAAGGTATGGATGAATGGAATACTAGACAACACAATAATTCTGGGCTGGTCAAAAGAGTCAAAGAAAGCACCATTTCTACCAAACAGGCAGAAATACAAACCTTAGAATTCTTAATTAAATACGTAAATCCTGGTGCCTCACCTATGTGTGGCAACACTATTTGCCAAGATAGAAGATTCTTGTATCAATATATGCCAAAGTTAGAGCAATTTTTTCACTATAGGCATATTGATGTGTCTACTATAAAAGAGTTAGTTTCTCGGTGGAAACCAAATGCTTCAACTCAACTAAAGAAAAAATCTGCTCATCTTGCGCTATCAGATATACGAGACTCAATTGATGAATTAAAATATTATCGAGATAATTTTATAAATGTCTAAAACTTGGTTTGCGCCTGCAAAAATTAATCTATTTTTGCATATTAATTCGAAAAGAGATGACGGCTATCATAACTTACAAACAATATTTCAGTTAATTGACTATTGTGACGAATTAAAATTCTCAACTACAAAAAGCGCAGAGATAATTAGAGTTAGTGGCAATGAATGTGTTCATGAAAACAAAGATTTAATCATATTAGCTGCTCAAGCTTTACAGAGAGAGACAGGTATAGGGCTTGGTGCCAAAATTTCAGTTATAAAAAATATTCCTTCTGGTGGCGGACTCGGTGGTGGAAGTTCTGACGCTGCATGCACACTTATTGCTCTAAATCAACTTTGGAAAACACAACTTTCTGATACTGAATTAATGAAAATTGGCCTAAAACTTGGAGCAGATGTTCCTCTGTTTATTAAAGGTCAAAGTGCTTGGGCAGAAGGCATAGGTGAAATATTAACCCCTATGAAACTTCCTAATCACTATTTTTTAGTTGTTTCCATCAACAAACACATTTCTACAAAAGAAATTTTCTCTCACAAAGCATTGACAATGACTCAACAGATAGGGAAAATGTCTGACTTCTCTATGCTTACTGAACCACACAATGATTGTCTTCAAGCAGCAATTGAACTTGAAAGTGAGATTTTGGAAGTGATAAATTATCTAAAGTCACTTGATGGCTATATATATGAGCCTAGAATGACTGGCACAGGTAGCTGTGTATTTTTAGAGTTTAAAGAGAAAAAAGATGTAATGGTAGCTTATAATAATCTACCAAAAAAATGGTTAGGTTTTCAGGCGCAAGCTATTAATTCCTCTCCTATACTCAGCCCTTCGTAATTATTGTTAATTGTTGGGCTATTTTGTTGGGCTGTCGCCAAGCGGTAAGGCAACGGGTTTTGATCCCGTCATGCGCAGGTTCAAATCCTGCCAGCCCAGCCATATTATTTCCTTAAATATAAAATACTTACATAGTATTTAGGGGTTTTATTCTTAAAAAGCTTACCCACTGATACCTCTAGCTTTGTGGCTTACTCTTTGGGTTGCTTATTTCTAACCAAAAACTTTCTTTATGTCTTCGTACTTGGCTGTTATAGCGTAGACATTGGTGTAACCCATCTGTTTTAAAGTTAGGGCTGACAATGAAGCTCTTCCACCTCCGCCACAGTGGGTTAATATCAATGTATCTGGTGCGGGGCATACTTTGGATATTTTCATTTCAATCAAACCGCGAGAAATATTTATCGACTCTTTTAGCTTAGATTTGTCTGTACTGTTGACTTCTCGCACATCTATAATTACAGCATTTTCTTCTGAATCATAAAGCTCTTTAGCTGAAGCAATATCAACACAGCTAATATGTTTTTGAGCTCTATTTATTAATTCATCGGCACTTTTAATCATATTTATCTAACTAAAAAAATTAAGAAATCGTAAATTATTACTTAATACAATAAAAGTATAATGTGAATCTATAAGGTTTAATAGTTTATTATTGCAAATGATTATCTGTTTTATTTAAATAACATTTATGCTAGCTATGTATTTGTTGCTTTATTAATCTAATAAGTTTGTATAATTAACATCTCTAATACCTCTATCTAAATTTATGTCGCTCGATAAAATCAAAATATTTAGTGGGAACGCCAATCCTGAACTTTCAGGAGATATCATTTCTAGTTTAGGTGTTGCTCAAGGTAGGGCATATGTTGGCAAGTTTAAAGATGGCGAATCACAAGTAGAAATCCTAGAAAATGTGAGAGGCTGTGATGTATTCATTATTCAACCTACATGTGGACCATCGCCAGCAGAAACTTTAATGGAATTATTGATTGTAGTTGACGCCTTAAAGCGCTCATCAACTAAAAGGATTACTGCTGTTGTGCCTTACTTTGGATACGCCAGACAGGACAGAAGATCGCGCCTTACAAGAGTGCCTATTACCGCAAAGTTGGCAGCAAAAATGATTGAATCTGCTGGAGTTGATAGAATCCTTACTGTTGACCTTCATGCTGACCAAATCCAAGGTTTCTTCAATATTCCCATTGACAATATTTATGCTCAACCAGTTATGGTTAATGATATTTTATCTAAGAACTACCAAGATGTTGTTGTGGTATCTCCAGACGTTGGAGGCGTTGTCCGTGCAAGGGCTGCAGCGAAACGCATTAATGATGCAGACCTAGCCATTATTGATAAGCGCAGGCCAGAACCTAATAGAGTTGAGGTTATGAATGTTATTGGTAGAGTTAAAGGAAATACATGTATTATTATTGATGACATGGTTGATACTGCTGGAACACTTTGTCAAGCTGCAGGCATTCTTAAGTCGAAGGGCGCAGAAAAAGTTGTTGCCTATGCAACTCATGCTGTTCTTTCTGGAAATGCAATAAGCAATATTGAAGAGTCTGACCTTGATGAACTGGTAACAACAAATACAATACCTCTTACAGCTGATGCTGTAAATTGCAAAAAAATAAGGCAACTTTCGATAGCTCCAACTCTTGCTGATGTTATAAAACGTATAAGTGACGAGAAATCTATAAGCACTATTTTTGTTGACAACCAATAAATCATAGTAGAATATAAGACTATGATTTTTGAGTAGATATTATGTATAATTCTTTCTTCGTCTCAAAAAAAGAGTTTTCAAAACAAATTAGAATTTATTTATGAAAAGCACTACTAAAGCACATAAACAAGCACTTCAAAAACTTATCATGGTGGGAAAAGAGCAAGGTTACCTAACTTTTTCTGACATTAATGACCTTCTACCACAAGATTTATTGACACAAGAACAGATAGAGCCAATTGTATCTATTCTAGAAGAGTTAGACATTGCTGTTTCTGACGAGGTTCCTGATGCTGACACATTAGTTGTTGAGTCAGGAGCTAAAGCTCAATCAACATCTGCTGAAGCAGCAATTGCTGCACTAGCTGCTCTTGACTCTGAGTTTGGCAGAACTACTGACCCAGTCAGAATGTATATGCGAGAGATGGGAGTTGTAGAACTTTTGGAGCAAGAGGACGAGATTAGAATTGCGAAAGAAATCGAGTCTGGGGTTTTTGAAATTATGAAAGGAATTACTCTTTACCCTGAGATTACCGAAATGTTCTTTAAAGCACACACTAGGCTTGAAGAGGGAAAATGTAAGATAACAGATGTTATTATTGGTTACCAAGGCGATGCCGAAGAGTTTGAAGAAAAAAAGGCTGCTTTTGATGCCGGTGAATTTGATGATGATGAAGAGTACGAAGAGTTAGAAGAGCTTGAATATGCAGGTCCTGATGAGGATGCAGTTTATGAACGCTTTGCAGTAATTCAAAAACACTCTAATAGTTATCAAAAAAATATTAAAAAGCTTACCTTTAGAGACCAAAAAACTGCCGAAAATAGACGCAAATTATCTGAAGCTTTATCTGATCTTAGGCTGGCCCCTAAATTAGTTAGCTCAATGATGGAAGTTGTTAGAAGTCGAATTGAATTGGTAAAAATTCAAGAAAAAAATATTCAAAAGTTGTGTCTAGGTGCAGGAGTAGAAAAGAAACAATTTTTTGATCTATTTATTGGAAATGAAACCAATTTTGACTGGTTAAAAGGCTCAAAATGTATTGAATTAATTAGCTCTTCTGACCAAAATGAAATATATTACGCACAAAAAAATCTCGTTGATTATGAGGAAGAAATGCAATTGACAGTTGCAGAATTAAAGGAGATTAATAAAAAATATAGGCGTGGTGACCGTCGCGCTAAAAAGGCTAAAAGCCAAATGATTGAAGCAAACCTAAGGCTAGTTATCTCGATTGCAAAAAAATATGCAAATCGTGGTCTGCAGTTTCTTGACCTTATTCAGGAAGGCAATGTAGGGCTAATGAAAGCGGTTGATAAATTTGAATATCGTCGTGGTTACAAGTTCTCTACATATGCTACTTGGTGGATCCGTCAAGCAATAACTCGTTCAATTGCTGATCAGGCAAGGACCATTCGTATACCTGTACACATGATTGAAACTATAAATAAATTGAACCGGGTAAGAAGGCAACTATTGCAAAAGTTTGGACGTGAAGCGACACCTGAAGAGTTGGCTGTTGAAATGGAGCTGCCTGAGTACAAAATTATTAAAATCTTAAAGATAGCAAAAGAGCCATTATCAATGGAAACACCTGTTGGTGATGATGAAGACTCTAATATTGGAGATTTTATTGAGGATACTAATCTTTCCTCACCTGTCGAAACTACTACCAAAGAAAGTTTAAGAGAAACCACTGGCGATTTATTATCAAACCTATCGCCTAGGGAAGCAAAAGTTTTAAAGATGAGGTTCGGCATAGACATGAACACTGATCACACACTTGAAGAAGTTGGCCGTCAGTTTGATGTTACACGTGAAAGGATTCGTCAAATTGAAGCTAAAGCATTGCGTAAACTTAGACACCCATCACGTGCCCACAAATTACAAAGCTTCTTAGAGTAAAATATCACCCTTTAGGGCCTATAGCTCAGCTGGTTAGAGCAGTCGACTCATAATCGATTGGTCCTTGGTTCAAGTCCAAGTAGGCCCACCATTCATTGATTCATTGCCATCACAAATAGTGTTGGCATTTAATCAACGTTTATTTGCTTTATTTTTATATTTAAGGATTACAATATTAATAGAATGTTTGATGCAATAATTCCTGAACTAATTTCACTTACAAGTAAGGCTGGTACAAATATTATGTCTTACTATAAGAAACAACTACACTTTGATATTAAGGAAGACAAAACACCTATAACTATAGTAGACAAAATATCACATGATGTAATTATTAATGGTTTAAAAAAAATAACTCCTAATGTTGAAATACTGTCTGAAGAGTCAGAAAACATTACTTTTGAAGAGCGCTCAACATGGCAAGAATATTGGTTGATTGACCCTCTTGATGGGACTCGAGACTTTTTAGAGGAGACAGGAGAATTTTGTATATGTTTGGCCTACATAAAAAATAATAAACCAATATTTGGAATGATTTATGCCCCAGTTACGCAAACTCACTATTACACAAATGATAAAGGATGTGCTATTAAACAGAGCACAAGTACAAAGCAGGAACTTATTACCAGACAGTTTTCCAACCCAATGAGTGTTGTGGTTGGCCAGCATTCTGCAAATAATAAGTATTTGTTAGCACACCTTGAGAAGAAAAATGTAGACCAAGTAAACAAGCTAGGTAGTGCACTAAAGTTTTGCGCTATAGCTGAAGGACTATATGATTACTACCCTAGGTTTGGCCCTTGCTCTGAATGGGATACAGCAGCAGGAGTATGTATTTTAGAGGGAGCTGGGGGAAGGGTAACTGATATGAATAACAATTCCTTGCGTTATAACACTAAAGAAGATTTAACAAGCCCTGTATTCTTTGCTTCATGTAAACCTGAGTGAAAGGTCAATAGCGCTAATATTCTTAGTAATTGCTCCAATAGAAATATAACCCACTCCTGTCTCAGCAATATCTATAATATTGTTTTCATCAATATTTCCTGATGCCTCTAAAGGTGTAATATCTTTTGCCATTTCTACCGCTATTTGAAGCATATCATTTGTGAAATTGTCACAAAGAATTCTTTTTATACCTTTAATCTTTAGTGCTTCGTTGAGCTGATTTAAATCTTCTATCTCAACTATAAGAGGAAGCTTAGGATGTTTATCTATTGCCAATTCAACGGCCGAGCTGATTGACCCTAGTCGCATTATATGGTTCTCCTTTACCATGACGCAATCATATAACCCCATACGGTGATTGACTCCACCGCCACACTTGACTGCATATTTCTGTGCCAATCTCAGTCCTGGGATGGTTTTTCTAGTGTCTAATAACTTGGCCTTGGTGTGTGATATTTTATCAACTAAAAGCCTTGTTTTAGTTGCGGTAGAGCTTAGGGTCTGAAGAAAATTAAGGGCTACCCTTTCCGCTGATATAATTGACCTAGATGAGCCATGAATGCTACATATAGACTGTCTATTAAACACCTTAGAGCCATCCTTTACTGACCAATTAATAACTAATTTTTTATCAATTTGATAAAAAGCCTCATTAGCATATTCGATACCACATATAACTGCATTATCTTTAGAGGTTATATTAGCAGTACTTACACTCTCTTCTATCAAATCAGCAGACACGTCTCCAGTTCCAACGTCTTCTTTAATTGCTAACTGAACTATATCTGTAATATTGCTAATCATTAATTAACTCTAAAATTGCACTTGTTGCATCATCAATTGAATTGCATTTAAGCTGTGAATGTATATTAGAAAACTCCTCGACTAGATATTTGTTGTCACAAGATAATATATTCAAGGCATGGTTGGCAATATTCTTACCGTTAGCATCGTTTTGAATTAATTCTGGGACAAGTAATTTATTAGCAATCACATTAGGCAGGGAAACAAACTGGCTATTGATTAACCTTGATATAATGAAATAACTTATGGTGGATAACTTGTAAACAACAACCATCGGCACTCCAACCAAAGCTAACTCAAGAGCTGCAGTGCCAGAAGCTACTATAGCTAAATCAGATTGTTTCATCCATTTATGCGCATCTCCAACTGAAATATCTATATTTAAACTTTTGATTTGAGTTTTTACTAATTCGAGCATATCTGCATTTGCAAGAACCAACTTAAACTTTAACTCTTCATCATCCTTTGACATTATTTTTACAGCTGAAATCATTTCCGGCATAAGACTCTTTATCTCACTCTCCCTTGACCCAGGCAACAACAAAATAAATTTGTTGGGTATATGTCTGATTCTTGGGCTCAACTCTTGAGCCAATGGATGTCCAACAAAAACAGCTTTTTGATTGTACCTATTATATAAATCTATTTCGAAAGGAAAAACACAGAGGACTAAGTCTGTTGACTCTTTAATTTTATTAATGCGTCTCTCTCGCCAAGCCCATATAGATGGAGAAATAAAGTGCACAGTTTTAATCCCACGCTTCTTTAATTTTTTCTCTATATTAAAGTTAAAGTCTGGAGCATCTACGCCTATAAACACTTTTGGTTTATTGTTAGAAAAAAAATCAATGATATTCCTTCTTAAGCGCAATATTGACGGCAATTTTTTAACTACCTCGCTAAACCCCATTACATTTACTAGCTTCTGATCCCATAGCTGCTCACATCCAGAAGATACCATTTCTTCTCCTGCTAGACCTTGAACTATTATTTGTGGGTTGTGAGACCTTAGAGATTTAACTAATCTGGCTGCAATCAGGTCACCTGAAGTTTCTGCTGCGCTAATAGCTATTTTCATAGAGAGTTCTATTTTCGTGGCAATGAAATTACCGGCTCATCATCGAATGGTCGATAAATTAGCACAACATTCCCGACAACTTGAACTAAATTAGATTTTGAAAATTCAATAATTTTATTAACTATATTAAATTTATCATCTCTGCTTTCTGTACGAATTTTTATTTTAAGGAGCTCATGCTTTAACATGGTTGACTCTAGCTCAGATAATACTGCATCACTTAGTCCGTTCTGACCAACCATAACTACTGGCTTTAGATTGTGACCCAATGACCTTAAATACTTTTTTTGATTGTTAGTGAGGTTAGTCATTTAAAACCTTTTCATTTTTATATAGTTCTGCTATAGTTTCACGCTCTCTTACTATTGTATGATTGTTTTCCCACACCATAACTTCAGCAGCGCGTGGCCTGGTATTGTAATTAGAGCTCATCGAAAAACTATAGGCCCCTACAGAAGTTAGGGCTATATAGTCTCCTTCTGCTATAGTCATATATCTATCTTTAGCTAAAAAATCTCCAGTCTCGCATACTGGCCCTACTATATCCCAAGTTTCGCTAATACCATTCTCGCTTTCATGCACAACAATAGCGTTATGGTGTGCGTTATAAAGTGAGGGCCGTAATAAATCATTCATTGCTCCATCCACTATAACAAATGACTTATTTGAGTTTTGCTTTAAATATTCAACTTTGGTGACAAAAATACCAGCACTACCAACAATAGACCTTCCAGGCTCTACAATTATTTCCAGACCATCAACCCTATTTATAACATCTTTAATGTAACTACTAATATCGATTGTTTGAGTGTTATCGTAATCTATACCTATACCCCCACCGATATCAAGGTGCTCAATCTTAATACCTTCACTAGCTAGTTGACGTATCATATCAAGTGCCTTGTCAAGTGCGTCCATAAACGGTGAAACTTCAGTAATTTGTGAACCTATGTGGTAGTCTACCCCGCATACCTTTAGAGAGCTTGACTTTTCTGCTTTACGATATAACTCTAATGCACTCTCAATATCAACGCCAAACTTGTTTTCTTTTAGTCCAGTAGAAATATAGGGGTGAGTTTTGGCGTCAACATCAGGATTAACTCTTATAGATATAGGTGCAGTAACTCCCATAGATTCAGCTACCGATATAACTCTATCAAGTTCAGATTCAGACTCTATATTAAAGCAATAAATGCCTATACCAAGTGCCTCTTGAACCTCTGAAACGGTCTTGCCTACTCCAGAAAATACACACCTAGCTGGATCTCCGCCTGCTGAAATTACCCGGTGTAGCTCACCAATCGAAACAACATCAAAACCAGACCCTAATTTCGCCAATATGTTTAGAACCGCTAAATTAGAGTTTGACTTAACTGAGTAACATATTAAATGAGGATGCTCAGAAAAAGCTTGTTTATATTGTTGCCAATTAGACTCAATCTCAGCCCTAGAATATATATAAAGAGGCGAGCCGTAATGCTCCATTAAATCAGTAACAGCTACAGATTCAGCGTGCAATATTCCATTGATAAAAGGGAAATTTTTCACTTATATAATGACTAGTTGGAGTTTTTTGAATTTTCAGGAGTGGCTGGCTTTAAATCACCCATTCTGCCACATGAAGATAAACTAGTTAGAACCATTGCTAACATTAATATAGTTATTATTTTTCTCATGCTTTTTTACCTTTATCTATGCAAGACCTTATTTTACAGTAATTCTTTAAGTAGTAATGTGAACGAATGGCGACTAACATTGTAAGCCCCAAAGCTTTTCAAATGGGGGCTCTCTATTTGGCAATCGATTAATTGATAATCTAATTCTTGCAGTAGATATACGAGTGCAACTTTCGATGCATTACTAGTAATTGAGAACATAGACTCACCAAAAAATACTTTGCCTATAGCAACACCATAAAGACCTCCAACTAATTTCCCATTCTCGTATGTCTCAACAGAATGTGCAAAACCTTTGTTATGTAATTCTGTATATGCATCAACCATATTGCTATCTATCCAGGTCCCTTTTTGATTTATTCTTTTGATGTTCTTACATTCATTTATTACCGCTTCAAAATTACAATCGTAGCGTATTTCAAATTTATTTGATCGAATAATTTTTATTAAGCTATTCGCTACATGCAAACTATTTGGTGTTATTACCATTCTAGGTTCTGGGCTATACCATAGTATTGGATCCCCATCGCTGTACCATGGAAAAATTCCTTTAGAGTATGCGTCTATTAATCTTTCTGGGGAAAGTTCCCCTCCAACAGCAATCAGGCCATTCGGTTCTTTTAAAGATAGATTGACTGGAGGGAACGGAGTTTCGTTGGATACTAGATAAAAACTTTTTGGAATTTCGACCACAGTAATCTAAACAAAAATTTTGTGCTATCAATTATTAAGTATTTCTTTTGCCATGTATAGAGCAGCTATACTTCTAGACTCTGTCAAATCGTCATTGTATACAAGATTATCTAAATTAGACAGTTTGTGTTCGACTATTTCAAGTGGCTCTGGCTCGTCTCCATCTGCACTAGCTACATACAAATCTTCTGCTAACATTATATGGGTAGTACTTGACTGGTATCCTGGTGCAAGAGTCATAGTCTTTAGGAACGTTATTTTGTTTGCACCATACCCCACCTCTTCCATTAACTCTCTGTTGGCAGCTTCGATATGAGTTTCTCCATCATCAATCTTTCCCTTTGGGAGGGCTAGTTCATATCTATCTGTTCCGCCAGAATACTCATAAATCATTAGCACTGTATCGTTATCTAACATAGGTATAACTAAAACAGCTCCACTGCTCGGAGGCCTCAAACGCTCGTATTGTCTTTCCACTCCATTAGAAAATTTAAGATCTATAGATTCAATATTAAATAAGCGCGTCCTAGCAATTGTCTCAATTTTTAATATTGTTGGTTTTTTGCGCATTGTAGAATTATATCATTAGGCTAAAATTTCATGAGTCTTAGTAAATATATTAAGACTTGTAAATAAATTAATATTTATAACAATTTTAGCGCTACAAATAATACCAAGCACATTGCTAATTGGTAGAACAGGTCAATATAAATTAAAACAAGTAGCAAGCCAGTAACGTGCTAATAGTGTTTAGATTGAAATATCGATATTGTCTATAAATTAGTAAGACTCTATTAGAAATTGGAATCTGATTTCAAAAAATCAATGAATTTAATTGCTTACCTGTTTTGTCAAAGTTTTGGGGGTTGAGCCAGAACTCGTATTTTTTTTTAATTGCTGGCCATTCAGAATCTATAATTGAATACCATGCTGTATCTCTATTTCTTCCCTTGTATATAGTTGCCTGACGAAAAATCCCCTCAAAAGTAAACCCAAAACGCAAGGCTGCTAGACATGACTTTTTATTTAGTGCATCACATTTCCATTCGTATCTTCTATAACCCAAATCATCGAAAACTCTAGCCATCATTAAATACATTGCTTCTGTAGCAACACGGGTTCTCTGCATTTTATTTGAATAATGAATATGCCCTACCTCTATAACGCCAACATTCGGTTTTATTCTTAGATAACTTGCCATGCCCAACGCTTTGTTGTTAGTCTTGTCAATAATTACTTGGAACTGAGGGTCATCTTTTAAGCAACTATCTTTCAACCAATCACAAAAAGAAGATAAATCGCTAAATGGTCCATAAGCTAAGTAAGTCCAATTATGTCCATCAGAGTCGTCAACAAAGGCTTCAAATAGTTGTTCAGAATGCTCACTAATTGATAATGGCTCTAGCTTGCAATATTGCCCATTAATTGATTGTTTAGGTGGTACTGGACAGTTTTTCCACTCGCTGAGAGAAGCGCCAATTGATTGTCCAATATTATTTTTTTTAAACATTTTTTACTTTTAATAATAAGATATTATAAGACGAATAACAGTATATATTAATGGTAAAGAAATAATAATAATAACTGCTACCATAGCCATAAACATATTTCCACTAACTACTGGTCTTTTTGTTAAATCAAATGTTGATTTAGATATATCAACTTTTTTGTTTTCTACTAAAGGAAACAAATTTCTGTTTTCCCAGCACTCCCAGTACAGAATATATAAAAACATAAATAGAATGACAATTACCGAGTCAGGTTTATGAAAAAAAACATCATAGTAATACATAAACATCATCACACTAAAAAGACTAGACAATAATTGCCCGGGAACGTAGTATAGACCACGCTTGTAGAAAGCATATATAGCAAAAAATGCACTAAATACAATAACTACACAATAACATATAGCCCAAAAAGGCATACTAGCAGGTTACTTTAAAATTACAATAAATTTTTTCCATCAAATATGTCAATCTCTAACTTGTCAACATCAATGCCATCAATACAGCCTAGATTAACACGGAATTTGCCTGGGTCTCTTAGAGTTTCAACAAATGGATGTATTCCACATTTATTACAAAAGTAATGCTTGGCAATTTTAGTATCGAATTGATACAAACTCAGATTACTAAAGGCAACATTAACTATCAAGTCGTCTTTAGATAATATAAATTTAGACACTGCTGAACCTCTACGCTCGCAGTAAGAACATGTACAGCGCAAACCTGAAGTGATTTCTTCCTCCTGAAAAGAAAAAGAAACTTCGCCACAATGACAACTTCCTTGAAATTTTTTCATTTACGCTCCTTTATATATTTAGTTTTTTTTGCCCCACTGACATTTGATATGTTACAAAATCAATTGTGTCAGAAATCTTATCATAAACTTTTCGAGCTCTATTATTATCAGTTGCAGTTATCCACCGAACATATTGCCAATTTTTGTCATTTGCATCTGCTTTTAAAGCTTTAAATAAGGCTTGAACAGCTCCACTGCCTCGATATTCTGGCTGAACAAAAAGGTCATCTAAAAAGCCTACCATTATTCCTCTTAGTGGTGATGGCATTTGACGGTAATGCATAATTCCAATCAAATTTCCTTCATTTGTTTTGGCGCTTAACGCATAAAACTGCATATGTTCATCAAAAATCCAGCCCCATACTTGATTAAGGATCTTTTCATTCATTGGCATCTTATAAAAATCAGCGTATCCTATATAAAGCTTTTTCCAATGTAAGTAATCTTCTTTATTTAGCTTATCTATTAACATGTAGTGTGCTTTTTAATTAAACAGTCATTTAAGTATTACTTAGTTCGTCATATAGCATGAGTGCTGATGTGTCACTACGTTCGTGCCCTTTATTCATAAGATAAACATAACGGTCGTAAACCTCTTTAGCAATTGGTAGTTTAGTTTTATTATCTTCTGCCCTTTCTAAACAGTACCCTAAATCTTTTACCATCCACTTTATTGCAAATCCAAAATCAAACTCTCTATTATGCATTGTATCTGCACGATTAACCATTTGCCAAGACTGTGCAGCCCCTCCAGATACTGCAGAGAGTAGGCTTTCCATGTCTACACCCTCAGACTCAGCAAATAAAATACCTTCTGAAAGTCCCTGCAATACTCCAGCAATACATATTTGATTAACCATTTTAGCTAGTTGTCCATATCCAGCACCGCCCATATAATTAATACTCTTAGAGTATTCTTCAATGATATGTTTAACAGAGTTTAATACTTTCCTATCACCCCCAGCCATAACACTCAAAACACCGTTAATAGCTCCAGCCTCACCTCCACTGACAGGGGCGTCGACAAATTCAATATTAATTTCTTTGAATGATTTACTTAGCTTTTTTGCTAATTTGAAAGATGTTGTTGTGTGGTCAATAACAATAGCGCCTTTATTTAGGCATTTGTATATCCCTCCATCTGAGTATACAATTTCTTCCATATCTTCATCCCTTCCAGAACAAATGATAACTACATCTGCTTGTGATGCTGCTTCTTCTAAAGAATGAACAACGTTACCTCCGAACTCTTTTTCCCAGGCAAGGGATTTTTCCGATGTTCTATTATAAACCTGTAACTCAAATTTATTAGATTTGCAAAGATGTCCAGCCATATGGTAGCCCATAACGCCTAGACCAACAAAGCTTACTTTGATTCTTTTAACCATCATTTAATTTGACTTATAGCTTAGCTAGAATTATACGTCAATAAGTAACTCTATCGATAAATGAGATAATCAAATAATATTTAACTATAAATGTGATATATCCAGCTCAAATATAACATAAGAGCTGGATAAAAATGATTGCTACTACTATAGCAAAGGTGCAATAACCAAGCTTACGATTGCCATAACATTAATTAAGATGTTCATTGAAGGGCCTGATGTGTCTTTGAATGGGTCTCCAACTGTGTCTCCAACAACTGCTGCTGCATGAGTATCTGAACCCTTACCACCAAAGTTGCCTTTTTCAACGTGTTTCTTAGCGTTGTCCCATGCTCCACCAGCATTTGCCATCATCAGAGCCATTAGTACACATCCGAGTAGTGCGCCACCCAACATGCCGCCCAAAGCTTCAGCTCCAATAACAAAACCTACAACTACTGGTGTGGCAACTGCTATAACGCCAGGTAATATCATTTTCCTGAGTGCTGCAGCTGTAGCTATATCTACACATTTTGCTGTATCAGGTTCAGCCTTGCCTTCTAACAAACCAGGAATTTCACGGAACTGTCTTCTTATTTCTTTTATCATTTCAAAAGCAGAATCACCAACAGCAGTCATTGTGATGGCAGATATTAAGAAAGGTATAGTTCCTCCAATAAACATGCCGATAAGAACATTTGCACTGTTTAACTGAAGTAAAAAGTCTTCTTTGTTAGCGCTGACAGTTTCAACATACGCGGTGATAATCGCAAGAGCAGCAAGAGCCGCTGCTCCAATAGCAAAACCTTTACCAATCGCAGCCGTTGTATTACCTAATTCATCAAGTGAGTCAGTAATCTTACGAGTATCCTCACCCAAGCCAGCCATTTCTGCAATTCCACCTGCATTGTCTGCTATAGGGCCATAGGCATCTATAGCCATAGTCATTCCGACTGTTGCTAACATCCCAATTGCGGCGATACCAACGCCATACAAACCTACAAAGTGATTAGCGACATAAATAATCAAACAAATCATCAATACAGGCACAACAACAGACTGCATACCTATCGCTAAGCCTTTTATCATTACTGTTGCAGAGCCAGTTTCGCCAGCCTTTGCGATATCTTTAATAGGTTGGCCAGCAGTGTAGTATTCAGTAACTAGACCGATAATAATGCCACCAATACTTCCCATGAGTACAGCAGCCCAAATATCATTAACAACATCAAGTTTATCGATCAAAAAGTAAGAGGTTATGATAAACAAGATAGCAGAACCTATGGTGCCTGTTCTTAGTGCAGATTCTGGTGAGTTGTTGGAAAACAATTTAACAACAATAATACCTATAATTGAACAAATAAGCCCTAATGATGCAAGAGCCAAAGGTAAAAACATAAGTTCAGACTTTACCCCTAGTGCATCGCCTGTTATAGTTGCAGCAATAGCGATTGTAGCGATCATTGAACCACAGTAAGATTCAAAGATATCAGACCCCATACCCGCAATATCTCCTACATTATCGCCCACATTGTCAGCAATAACACCAGGATTACGCGGATCATCCTCAGGGATGCCTGCTTCAAGTTTTCCAACTAGGTCTGCTCCAACATCAGCACTTTTTGTAAATATACCGCCTCCAACACGAGAAAAAAGAGCCACAACTGATGCGCCCATAGCAAATCCATGTAGTGCATGAGAGTGAGTATCTCCAAAGAAATAGTAGAGTCCGCCTAATCCTAAAAGACCTAGAGCTGCTACAGACAGCCCCATAACAGAGCCACCAAAAAATGCTACTTTAAGTGCAGCAGAGCTACCTTTATCATGAGCAGCTTGTGTTGTTCTAACGTTTGCAAGTGTTGCAGTATTCATACCTATGTATCCAGCTGTTGCAGAAGCAATAGCTCCTATAACAAAACACAATGCACTTTCAAATCCTAAGAATATATACATTAAAACTAACAAAAATAATGCAAAAACACTCAGCATTTTATATTCACGTGTCATAAAGGCAATTGCGCCAATGTGTATTTGTTCACCAATTTTCTGTACGTCACCACTACCGCCGGGCTGTTTTTTAATCCAATGATAAATAGCTATTACTACAACTATGCCTAGTACACCAAGACCTGGTGCTATTAAATTTATTTCATTTCCCACTTTATACCCCCGAGTAAAGCAAATACCGTAAGACTATTAAAGACTATTAAAGCAATGGTATTTAGCTGATAATTTTATTGGTCGCAATATACCTTATAGACCACAAAATATTGCAAATTATAATCAAATCAACTTGAACTTAACTAATTATTAGAATTAAATTCAGTATATGATTTATTGGACAATTAAATCAGTACTGCAAAATATAATGAATTGAAAATGTATAGCGAACAATTTAGAGTTATTACTATGAGTCGAAGAACCCTTCCATGTGAAGCTCTGTAAGTTCACTAAAACCGCCAATGCATTTGCCGTCAATTATAATTTGAGGTACAGTCCTTGCTCCATTGGTTACTTTCGTGAATTCAGCCAATAATGCTTTGTCATTATCTATCATCTTGACTTCAAAAGGCATGTTCCACTTGGTAAGAAGATCTTTAGTTTTGTCACAAATTGGACAGGTACTAGTTGAGTATACTTCAATCATCATTGCAGTGCGCTAACTACTAAATCGCCCATTTCTTCTGTTCCTACAACCTTGTCGCCATCTGCCGCTATATCTTTGGTTCGGTATCCTTGATCAAGCACAACATTTACTGCCATACCGACTTTATCTGCAATTTTGGCTTGACCCAACGAGTAACGCAACATCATAGCCACAGATAATATAGTTGCCAAAGGATTAGCTATATCCTTCCCTGCAATATCAGGAGCTGAGCCATGAATAGGTTCGTACATACCGTAGTTATCTTTATTTAGGGATGCAGAAGGCAACATGCCAATTGATCCAGTCAGCATAGCTGCACAGTCTGAAAGTATGTCGCCGAACAAATTAGAAGTTACCATAACGTCAAATTGCTTTGGCTCTTTGACAAGTTGCATCGCTGCATTATCTACATAAATATGAGACAACTCAACGTCAGGATAGCTTTTCGCTACATTTTCCATAGTTTCTCGCCATAATTCACATACCTCTAATACGTTAGCCTTATCTACAGAGCATACTCTCTTGTCGCGTTTTTGTGCTATTTGGAATGCAGAATGGCCTATCCTTTCAATTTCTGACTGATAGTAAGTGGCAGTATTAAATCCAAAACTTTGTCCATTTTTTTCAATTACGCCTCTTGGACTACCGAAATAAATTCCTGCAACTAGTTCGCGCACAATCATTAAATCAAGGCCTGAGACTAACTCTTCTTTCAATGAAGAAGCACTTGCAAGCTGAGGGTATAAGATTGCTGGACGAAGGTTTGCATACAGATCCATCTCTTCTCTTAAGCCTAGCAAGCCTCTCTCTGGCCTTAAATCTCTTTCCAAAGACTCCCATTCGTAACCGCCGACAGCGCCCAATAAAATAGAGTCACAATCATGGGCTAAATTTATTGTTTCCTGTGGCAAGGGAGAGCCGGTTTCATCATAAGCAGCACCGCCAATTAAGCCCTTAATAAG
>CESL01021898.1_pt1 | contig 34647 bp, 15 predicted proteins | sample 531221 | NCBI WGS metagenome assembly CESL01 (sample SAMEA2622197, study PRJEB7988) | marine metagenome | biome: marine biome (ENVO:00000447); feature: mesopelagic zone (ENVO:00000213) & marine oxygen minimum zone (ENVO:01000065); material: "saline water (ENVO:00002010), including plankton...
CTTCAGGATTATGCACATCGCATAGAAATAAAATGGTGGGTTTTTGGCCTTGCAGCTTCCGTAGTAATAGGTATCGCTATGTTAACTGTGGGAATCCAATCTGCAAAAAAAGCATTCATCAATCCCGCAAAAAGCTTAAAAACGGAATAATTCATCACCCCATAATCATCGGGACAAACCTCATCAGTTATGTTTAGAAACTATTTAAAAATCGCCTGGCGGAATCTTCAAAAAGATAAGTCTTTATTCTTTTTAAACAGTTGTGGCCTTGCTATAGGTATTGCCAGTTGTTTATTGATAACTCTTTACGTTTGGGACGAACTTAGCTATGATCGTTATTATGATAATGCCGAGAATATCGCCAGGGTTGTGTTGCGGGGTAATGTAAACGGGGAAGAGCTTAACGAAGCTATGGTGGCAGCTCCTGTAGCCAAAACCTTTAAGGAAGACTTTCCACAAGTGAAGAATGCTACGCGCTTGAGTACGGTGTACAATCCGCAAATTCTGTATAACAATACGACTTTTGAAAATCTACGGGCGGCTTATGTAGATCCTAACTTCTTTGAAGTCTTCAGCTTCAAGTTTATAAAAGGTAACGCCAAAACAGCACTTAAAAACCCCAATAGCGTAGTGCTCACTTCTTCTGAAGCTAAAAAGTATTTTGGTACTGAAAACCCAATAGGAAAACGTATAAAATTTCAGGATATAGAACAAGATCTTGAAGTAACAGCAGTGCTCACAGATACCCCGCATAACACCCACTTGCAGTTTGATGTGTTTATCCCGATGCAGAATAAAAAAAGTAGTACTTCAAACTCCTGGGTGAATTCCGGTTTTGCGACCTACTTAGCCCTAAAGCCCGGTACGGACCTTGCGCAGTTAGAAGCCCAGGTCCCTTCTTGGATGAAGAAGTATATAAGCGACCAGGTACAGCAAGCCATAGGTATATCATACGAGGAGTTTCAAAAGAACAATAAGTTGGGGTTGTTTTTACAACCGCTTACGGATATTCATCTGTACTCAGATTTTGCACCGAATACCGAGCTTTCCCCTTCCGGAGATATCAAATACGTGTATATTTTTAGTGCTATAGCACTATTTATGTTGCTTATCGCCTGCATAAATTTTATGAATCTGGCTACTGCAACCGCTACAAAACGCAGTCGGGAAGTAGGAATTAGAAAAGTACTGGGATCTGATAAAAAACAATTGGTAACACAGTTTTTAACCGAATCTTTACTCACAACTTCTTTTGCAACCTTTCTGGCAGCAGGTATTATAGCGCTTCTTTTACCAACATTTAATGACCTGGCGGGTAAAGAACTACAGTTTTTTAGCTTTTTAAATGTTCCAACTGTTCTTTTATTGTTGGCTTTTGTGATTGCTATTAGTTTGCTGGCAGGAGCCTATCCCGCATTTGTACTTTCTTCCTTTAAACCCTTAATGGCCCTTAAAAGTAAGTTTGCAAGTAGCGGAAGAAAAAACAGCTTAAGAAGTGGAATGGTGGTTTTTCAGTTTGTGATTTCGGCCGGGCTAATTCTGACAACCCTTGTTGTCTACAAGCAAATGCAGTTCATTCAGCATAAAAAATTAGGCTATAATAAAGATCAGGTAATCGTGTTGAGAGATGCTTATAAAATGGGTTCAGAAAAGGTGAATTCCTATAAGGATGAACTGCTTAGAAATCCGGGTATAGCCAGTGTAAGCAGGTCTGCTTTTGTTCCTGCGGGAGAAACAGACAATCACGTGCAAGGTATTTTTAAGAATAATGAGTATCTGAGGAAATTCTTTTTTTACGATGTAGATGAGCAATACTTACCTACGTTGGGATTAGAGCTCATTAAGGGGCGGAACTTTTCTGCGGAATTAAAAAATGAATCTAATAAAGCGATTATTAATGAAGAAGCCGCTAAAATTTTAGGCTTAGGAGATAACCCTGTCGGAAAAACATTTAAAAGAGCCGCAGATCCGGAAAATGAAGAATTTACGGTGATTGGTGTTATAAAAAATTTCCATTTTAAATCCTTACATAACGAGATCGATCCTTTGGTACTGGCATACAATCCCTATGGCGGATTAATTATAAAAACCAAAAATGCTGAGGTAAGTAAGATTCTCGATTTTGCTGAAGAAAAATGGTCAAAATTCAACCCGCAACAAGCCTTTACCTATTCTTTTTTAGACGAGTCTTTTGAAGAGACGTATCGCAATGAAAAAAGGATGGGCATCATCTTAAGCGCTTTTACGATGCTCACCATTTTTGTCGCGTGTTTAGGTTTATTCGGGCTAATCACATTCGCAACAGAACAACGCTTTAAAGAAATTGGGATTCGTAAAGTGCTAGGAGCTAATATCGGTGAAATAGTGGGAATGCTTGCAGCAGATTTCATCAAATTGATCTTTGTCGCTTTTTTAATTGCTTTTCCTTTGGGTTATTATGCTATGCAAAAATGGTTGCAGGATTTTGCCTATAGAATCGATTTAAGTATATGGCAATTTTTAATGGCTGCGATCATCACTTTAGCAATTGCATTAATCACCATCAGCTTTAAAAGTATCAAAGCCGCATTACAAAACCCGGTAAAGTCGCTAAGGACTGAATAAATCATCTCCTGATAACTATCGGGACAAAACAAAGAGTCATGTTTAAAAACTATATCAAAATAGCCTGGAGGAATCTTCTTAAGAATAAGAAAGATTCAGTAATAAGTATTGGTGGGTTGGCCTTAGGTTTAGCTTGTTGTATCCTGCTTGTTTTTTATGTAAGATTCGAATGGTCTTTTGATGATTTTCATGATAATGCCGATAATTTATACCAACTAACAGAGGAAGTTACCTACCCTAGCGATGGCTCTATCCACAAATTTGCCTTCCATCCTTACCAGGCTGTTTTAGCTTTAGAAAATGATATTCCTGAGATCGAATCGATCACTGCAATTGCACAATTAAATTTAGATATAAAGCATCAAAATAATTTTCACAAAGAGAAAATCGATTTTGTAACTAAAGAGTTTTTAAATGATTTCAGTTTTCCGCTTTTGTATGGTAATGCAGCTTCAGTTTTGGATGAAAAAAATAATGTTGTCATTACTGAAGCAATCGCAAAAAAATATTTTGGTATCAGCCAGGCCATTGGTAAAGATTTAAATATAAGAGCCAATAATAGTATTAAGAGTTATACGGTTGCAGGAATTGTAAAAGAAATCCCTAAAAACTCGAGTATCCAGTTTAATATTTTGCTTCCTTTCGAAAATTATTTTAGCTCTTGCAACCCAGCATTTGCAGATTATTATAAAAATGAATGGGCTAATGGTTTTTGTAGTCTATGGGTAACACTGAATAATGAATCTTCTGTAAAGGCCATTGAAGCAAAATTCCCAGAGTTTTTAGAAAAATATATGGGAAATTTTGCGACAAACCAAAACATGAAAATGCATTTGGAGCCACTTTCTAAGCTTCATTTTAATACTGAAGTCTACAATCCTACCGCAACCAATGCTATGTACACAATCATCTTAGGGGTTATAGCAGCAATTATTTTAATCATCGCCGGGATTAATTTTGTGAGCCTTAGGCTTAGCCAAACCGACGAGAAAATGAAAGAAATAGCCGTTAGACGTTCTATAGGTGCTTTTAAAAATCAAATTGGATTTCAGATTTATGGTGAAATATTCTTACACTGTGCTTTATCATTGATATTGGGCGTTTTAATGGCTTATCTTTTTTCTTCATCTTTTGAATCCTTAATAGGTAAACAACTGGAAATAAAACTCTTGTCAGATCCCGCAATATGGTTATCGATCTTAGGTTTACTGCTTTTTTTAACGATTATTACCGGTATTTATCCGGCAATTCACATTTCAAGAAAAACACCGGCTTCATTTTTTAGTGAGCATGTTTCTTCAACAAAAACACCTGGTTTTATAAAAAGTCTGGTCGTATTTCAATTTAGCCTATCGATCATATTCCTCATTTTAAGCTTTATCATGAAACAGCAGGTTAGCTTTATACTGAATAAAGATTTAGGTTATAGTACATCGAATATCGTTGCGGTTAATTTTAATCCTGAAATAGAACGTGCCAATGAACTTGCTTCCTTATTTGTAAACGAGCTTAAAAAGTTACCTGCAATAGAGAATGCTTCGATCGTTTCTGGATCCTATAAAAATTATGACATGAAGGAGTTTGGTTTTGGGATGGGCAGTTTATTGGTAGGTTCTACTATTCCGGGGTTAGCCAAAGGCATTAAAACAGAGGTAGTAGACGAGAACTACTTAAAAACCATGAATATTAAGTTGCTACAGGGAGAAAACTTCAGTAAAGAAAAACCGGTAGATCTTGAGAATGGTATTTTAGTAAATAAAAAGTTTGCTGAAGCTATTGGCTTAGAAAACCCGATAGGAGAAGTTCTTCAGGACAAAAATGATGATGATTGGACACCTCTTTTCGACGGAAAAAAGATCATAGGAGTAGTAGATAATTATCATTTCAATTCATTATTCAATCCATTAGAACCATTAGCTTTAAAATATATCAATAAGGAAGCTCCCAGTACAGTGCTGGTTCAATTAAATTCAGAAACCAATTTAAAAACGCTGGCTGGCATAGAAGATTCCTGGAACGATATATTACCAGAGGAAAGTTTCAGTTTTAATTTTCTGGATCAATTGGTTCAACATCAATATCAACAGGAAATTAGGTGGAGCAAAATTTTAAATGCCTCGACAATTATTGCGATGCTGTTAGCCTGTTTCGGCATTTTTTCAATGGTTTCTTACAGCCTAAAACGCCGGATAAAAGAAATAGGGATCAGGAAAGTTTTTGGAGCCTCGGTAAATGCCATTCTAAAACTAATTACTTGGGATCTGCTAAAGTTAATTTTAATAAGTATCGTCATCGCGACTCCTTTGGCCTATTACATCGGGGAAAAATGGTTGCAGGATTTTGCCTATCGCATCGATTTGAATATATGGCAGTTTATACTGGCTGCTATCATCACATTAGCTATTGCATTAATCACCATCAGCTTTAAAAGTATCAAAGCCGCATTACAAAACCCGGTAAAGTCGCTAAGGACTGAATAAATCATCTCCTGATAACTATCAGAACAAAACAATCAGCTATGCTTAGAACTTATATCAAAATCGCCTGGCGGAATATCTTAAAACACAAAGGATATTCAACAATCAACATCTTTGGTTTGGCGCTGGGTATGACGGTAACGCTTATGATCGGGCTTTGGGTGGCAGACGAGCTCAATTACAACGATTATTATAACAACAAGAATCAAATTGCGCAGGTTTACCAAAACATAAATTATAACGGGGAAATAGATACCGATAATGCAATTCCGCGTCCGCTTGAATTTGCTTTACGAGAAGAATTTAAAGACAAGTTCAAAAATATAAGCATGGCTTCCTGGGAAGGGGAGCGATTCATGAAAGTAGAAGATAATACCCTGGTGATGCACGGATATTCGGTACAACCAGAATTTGGGAATATCATTGATTTACAATTTATAAGTGGTCAATCTGAAGCATTGAATGATAGCAATTCATTATTACTTTCCCAAACCGCAGCAACCACCTTATTTGGCGATGAAAATCCAACAGGTAAAATGCTTACCGTTGACAATGAATATAAAATGATGGTTGCCGGTATTTTTAAAGACATCCCTGCGGGAAATGATTTTGCAGGTTTAGATTATTTAATGCCTTGGTCCCTGTACGCAAACCGAAGCTGGATAAAGAATGCCGCAGATCAATGGGGAAACGATTCTTTTCAGCTATTTGTAGAAGTCGCCGATGGGGTAAAGCTTAGCGAAGTTTCAAAATTAATCGCACCCTTAAAGAAGAATAGAGACCCTGAACAGGTAAAATATAATCCGGAGTTTTTCTTATGGCCTATGAACCGCTGGCATTTGTATACACATTTTGAAAATGGCCAACAAAGCGGAGGACCTATAGAAAATGTATGGCTGTTCAGTATTATTGGCATTGTTGTTTTGGTACTGGCGTGTATTAATTTTATGAACCTCAGTACAGCGCATTCCGAAAAGCGGGCGATGGAAGTAGGCATTCGCAAAGCTATAGGCTCCACAAAAAATCAACTCGTCAAGCAATTTTTAAGCGAATCGTTTCTGATCGTGATCCTGGCTTTTATACTAGCTTTGGGGCTGGTGCTACTCTTTTTAAATGCCTTTAATACGCTATCCCACAAAAGCATTGTTTTCCCTTGGGATAGCATGGTTTTTTGGGCGTCAATACTCGTGTTTATAAGTGTTACAGCGCTGATTTCAGGCAGCTATCCCGCCCTGTATTTGTCTTCGTTTAAACCGGTAAAAGTTATAAAAGGGAGCTTTAAAGCGGGGAAAATGGCTGCGCTACCTCGAAAAATTCTGGTAATCACACAGTTTAGTGTTTCTATAGCCTTGATCATTGGCACTTTGATTGTGATGTCACAGATTGAATTTAGCAAAAACAGGCCTATAGGTTATGATACCAGCGGGCTGATACAGATACCGTTGCGGGGGGCTGAATTTTGGGGCAAAACCGATATGATGCGCAATGCTTTTATAGCCTCTGGGGCAGTAACCGAAATGGCTTCTTCAAGCAGTCCTTCTACAGATGTATGGTCAACACGGTCTGGCATTAGCTGGGTGGGCAAACCTCAAGATTTTCAAGCAGATTTTAGCTACTCGATGGTTTCGTACGAGTATGCAGAAACCTTAGGCCTTGAGGTGATTGCAGGAAGGGGATTCTCCAGGGACTTTCCCTCAGACTCCAGTGCCGTACTCATTAACGAGTCTGCCGCCCGATATATGAATATGCAAAATCCTGTAGGTAAAATTTTAGCCACAGGTGAAAAGGGGGTTGACTATACCGAATATAAAATAATAGGAGTTATAAAGGATGTAATTGCACAGTCGCCGTATAATTTGGTAAAGCAGGCTGTCTATGCCTTTGATAAGTATCAAAGTGCGAGTTACTGGAGTTTAAGACTCAATCAAAACCAAAGTATGGGTAAGAACCTGGCTACCGTAGAAGCGGTTTACAAAAATTATTTTCCCGACGCTCCATTTTCCTATGATTTTGTAGATAAAGAATATGCTAAAAAGTTTGCTGCAGAAGAACGTATTGCGAGCCTGGCCAAAGTGTTTACGCTTCTTGCGATGCTTATTAGCTGCTTGGGCTTATTTGGGTTAGCCTCTTTTGTAGCCGAACAGCGCACCAAAGAAATAGGAGTGCGAAAAGTGCTTGGTGCATCAGTGCCTAATCTATGGCTCTTACTGTCTAAAGATTTTGTGGTGCTGGTCATTATCGCATTGCTCATCGCATCACCTATTGCTTTTTACCTGATGCAACAGTGGATTCAAAAATTTGCGTATAGAACCGATATTTCAATATGGGTTTTTGTAGCTGCAGGCGCAGGGGCCTTAGTGGTTACCCTATGTACCGTAAGCTTTCAGGCCATTAAAGCCGCAGTAGCTAATCCTGTAAAATCATTACGAATGGAATAAGCCCCCTAGCCCCCAAAGGGGGAATTAATAGCAGTAAGAATAGCAATAACAATAACACTAGATCATGTTTAAGAACTACATCAAAATCGCATGGCGGAATATCTGGAAAAACAAGCTTTTTTCGGCAATCAACATCATCAGTCTCGCCATTGGCTTGAGCGCTTCATTTGTAATCGGCCTGATGGTGTATTATGATTTTACCTTTGATGATTTTCATAAGGATAGTGATCGCATATTTAGGATCACGACAACATTTAAAAGTCCAGAAGGCACTTTTGGAAATGCCGGTGTCACTGTCCCGCTCTATCAGGTGCTAAAGGAGGAAATCCCAGAGGTTGAAACAACTGCGGCTCTTTATACAGGTGGTTTTACGAATGTGATGAATCCTGGTAGTGGAAGCGTATTTAAAGACCCGGAATATACTGTTTTTACAAATCCTGAATATTTTAAAATATTCAACTACACGTGGATTGCAGGCTCTGCAGAAAATGCGCTACATAATCCAAATGAAGTGGTGCTTACCCAAAAAAGAGCACGTCAATATTTTCCTAAAACCAAACCTGAAAATATACTGGGGAAAGAGTTGGTTTATAATGATTCTATAGTGGCTAAAGTAACTGGAATTGTAGCAAATTTAAATAAGCGAACAGATTTGATCTTTGAAGAATTTCTTTCAAGAAAAACGGCCAAAAAAACAGATATGGCAACCAGTGCATTTAGTGAGGAATGGGGTAGCACCTCAAACAGTGCGCAAATATTTGTAAAACTGGTATCCCCAAATGCAGCAACTGTACAGACTCAGTTAGATCAAATTGCCAAGAATCATCAATCAGAATACGATAAAAAATTTGATATAAGCCGAAGGTTTAATTTGCAAGCTTTAAAAGACCTGCATTTTGATATCGATTATGGTATTTTTAGTTTCAATAATTATACAGCAGACCGCTCTGTATTAATGGGCTTAGGTTTTATTGCCGGTTTTCTTCTTTTACTGGGGTGCGTCAATTTCATCAATCTTAATACTGCTCAGGCTTATCAACGGGCAAAAGAAATAGGCATTCGTAAGACCTTGGGAAGTTCAAAAAAACAACTAATCTCCCAATTTTTAGGTGAGACTTTTTTACTTACAGTTATAGCTGCGGTTATTTCGCTGGTTTTAGCTAGTTATTTGCTTAAGGTTTTTTCAGATTTCATTCCAGATGGTCTTGCATTCTCGCTGTTTAAGGAACCTGTAATTCTTCTATGCTGTATACTGCTACTCCTTGTGGTGACTTTATTATCTGGATTGTACCCGGCCTTTGTGCTTACGAGATTTAAGCCCTACCGCGTAATAAGGAGTACAGCTTCCTCTAATTCAGGAAAATCAAATTTGAGAAAATTCTTAACCGTCTTTCAATTTACCATAGCCCAGGTCTTTTTAATTGCGACTTTATTGGTAGGGAAGCAAATACGGTTTTTGATGAATGCAGATATGGGGTTTAAAACAGATGCTGTTGCGTATGTATCGCGTCCCTGGCAGTATAAAAGCGTTGATAAAAACGAACTCTTATTACAGAAGTTTGAGCATATACCGGGTATTGAAAAAAGCAGTTTAGGTGGAATGCCACCAGCTTCTTTTAGCACACATTCTTCTGGGGTAACTTTTCAAAATGAAGACCGGGAAATACAAGTAGATCTTGAAATTTTATATGGAGACCTATCTTATCTTGATGTTTATGGAATCCCCTTGATTGCCGGCAGAATACCGCTCAATGATACGATCAACGAATATGTGGTCAATGAGACTGCTTTAGAAGCTTTAGGATTTAAAGACCCAAAGGAGATCTTAGATAAGAATCTTAATATAAACAAAGAGAACTACCGCATTGTAGGGGTGATGCAAGATTTTAAGCAACGCTCGCTTAAGACTGGTGTTGAGCCTATGGTATTTGGAGGGGACACCGACAGGGGTTTTTGGAGTCAATTTAGAAATATTCATGTGACCTTACCAACACATGATTCCCAGTTGCTCAAGCAAACCTTAGCGCGCATAGAAGATGCTTATCAAGAGGTTTATCCCGGGGAAACTTTCGAAATCAAATTTATAGACGATACCATCGCGCGATTTTATGAGCGGGAAAAACGCCTTTCTACCTTATTAAATTGGGCTACGGGACTTTCTATTTTGATAAGTATTTTGGGCTTGTTGGGCTTGGTGATTCATACCGTTACGAGGCGCACCAAAGAAATAGGGGTTCGTAAAGTGCTGGGTGCAACAGTCGCTCAGCTCAATATGTTGCTATGCAAAGATTTTTTAAAATTAATAGCCCTTGCTTTCTTAATAGCCGTTCCGTTTGCGTGGTGGGGAATTCAAAATTGGCTTCAGGATTATGTCTTTAGAACCGAAATGAGCTGGTGGGTTTTTGCCTTAAGCGGACTAGGAATGATTACTCTGGCTCTTGTAATTATAAGTCTTAAAACGATTAGGACTGCTTCTAAAAACCCAGTAAAATCCTTAGGAACAGAATAAAAAGATCATCAATCATATCAACTATTTGTCATGTTTAAAAACTATATCAAAATCGCCTGGCGAAATCTCATCAAAGATAAAACCTTTACGGGCCTAAACATTTTTGGCTTATCCATCGCCTTTGCTGCTGCCATACTACTCAGTATCGCTTCAGTTTACGAACTTTCTTTTGATAATTTTCATGAGAATAAGGATCGTTTATTTATCTCTTATTTTATTTCACAAAACCCAGAGGGCGCAAAAGCTACTATAACGCAGCCGCTCGCCATGGCACCTACACTTAAAGAAGAAGTTCCTGGGATTAAATATACTAGCCGATACCGTGAAGCTTATAATCTGGTAAAAAAGGGAGAGAAAGAATTGCTATTAGATGTGGCTTTTTTGGACAACGATTATTTTAAGATGTTTTCTTTTCCCATTCGCTACGGAACAAAAAATAATCTGCTCGAACATCAAAACTCGGTGGTAGTCACTGCTGAAAGTGCTAAGAAAATCTTTGGAGAAATAAGTGTTATCGGCAAGACATTAGATATTCAGATGGGCGGTCAATTAAAACCATTTGTAGTTAGTGCTGTACTAAAAGACCTGCCTAAAAACACTAATGATAAGTTTAATATTGCTGTTTCTATCGAAAACATGCCGGATTATCAGGAAAATTTAAGCGAATGGGGAAATAGAAATCATCATGTATACGTACAATTAGAAAATGGTGTTGCCGTAACCAATTTTGAAAAAAATGCTCAAAAATTCACTAACCTTCACTTTAAAGGAGATATCGAAGATGCCGAGCGTGATGGCGCGCAACCAAATACCGAAGGAAACTTTAAAAAACTAAAGTTAATGCCGATTACCGATTGGCATTTTGTAAAAATTAAAAATCATCTTTTTGAAGTTTCCAGAAATTACCCTTACCTGATCTTTGGGATAGGAATGCTTATTATTCTAATTGCCAGCGTAAATTTCATTAATATGAGCATTGCCCGAAGCACAAAACGACTAAAAGAAATTGGCATGCGTAAAACACTAGGCGCTGCAAAAGCCCAGCTATTTATTCAATTTTGGGCAGAAAGCGTGTTTATTTTTCTTACTTCAGCAATTATTGGTTTACTGATAAGTCTTTTGGTCGCCGATCCTTTTCAGTCTTTATTTAGAGTTCCAGCTGAGTTCAGTAGTATCATAAATCCATCGATGATTCTGGGCTTTTTACTTATCCTGGCGATAATCACTTTAATCGCCGGTGGGTATCCTGCATTATTACTTTCAAAATTAAAAACTATTCAGTCACTAAAAGGAAAACTGGATATGAGTGGTAAAAATAGATTGCGAAACGTGCTGATGGTCTTTCAGTTTAGTATTGCCATTCTTTTGGTTACAGGAACTTTGGTGTTGTGGCAGCAATTACATTATATGCAGAATAAAAATTTAGGTTTCAATAAAGAACAAGTGATCGCATTTCCGCTTAACGGTAAAAAATCGGCCAGAGAATCTTTAAAATTACTACGGAATGAACTTCAGGATAATCCTAGTATTGTAAGCATTAGTGGTGCCGATAATATTTTGGGAATCGATGCTACGGGTTCCCGTTTTGAAAGTCAGATAGGATTTGAATATCAGGGTAGAAATATTAATACTAATGTACTAGCTGTAGATTATGATTATATAAAAACCTTAGACCTGAAACTGAAAGAAGGACGTGATTTTAACCGAAATTTTGCCACAGATAGTCTTAGCCTGATTATTAACGAATCAATGGCAAAACTGCTTCAGGAAGAAGAGCCTTTAAATAAAATGATCCCAATTGATGACAACAGGAATTATAAAATTATCGGGATACTTAAAGATTATAACTTTCAGGATTTAAATAGAGAAATCGCTCCACTTACCATCTCTGTAGATCCAAACTGGGATCTTTATTATGCTTATATAAAAGTAGCTCCAAATACCGCTTCACAAACTTATGATGTGATAAAAGATGCCTGGGCTAACATAGAACCAAATGCCGAATTTGCTGCTTCTTTTCTTGATGAAAATATCGATCGCACCTTTAGAAATGAAAAACGATTAACTCGCATGATTACAAGCGGATCGATAATCGCTATTATTTTAAGTTGTATTGGGCTTTTTGCCATGTCCATCTTAGTAGTAACCCAACGTACGAAAGAAATTGGTGTTCGAAAAATTGTTGGCGCAGGAGTCACCAATATCACCTTGTTATTAACCAAAGATTTTTTAATCCTGGTGGGAATTGCTTTTGTGATCGCCACACCAATTGCCTGGTATTTTACCAACGAATGGCTACAAAATTATGTATTTAGAATTGAATTAAGCCTATGGTTTTTTATCGCGGCAGGTGTATTATCACTTTTAATTGCTGTTGCCACCATAAGTTTTAGAACTGTAAAAGCCGCGTTACAAAATCCGGTAAAATCATTACGAACAGAGTAAGTGAAGTTAAACTTTTAGATAAAAAATAAAAACATGTTATTAGAATTAGACCACATTTACAAATGGGTAACCACCGGCGGAAGAAGAACATTTCTGCTAAACGATTTAAGTCTTAAAGTTGAAGAAGGGGAATTCATTTCAATTATGGGGCCGTCAGGTTCCGGTAAATCTACCTTACTAAATGTTATCGGTATGTTAGATGGTTTTCAGGAAGGTGAATATAAATTTCTGGAAGAAACCATTCATAATATGAAGGAAAAACATCGCTCTAAATTATACAAAGAATACATTGGCTTTGTATTCCAGCAATATCATCTTATCGACGAGCTTACCGTCTACGAAAACATCGAGACGCCGCTTTTATACAAAAGTATAAAATCGAATGAACGTAAAGCACTGGTTGGGGATATGCTGGATCGCTTTAATATTGTAGGAAAAAAAGACCTTTTCCCAAATCAACTTAGCGGTGGCCAACAACAATTGGTAGGAATTGCGAGAGCATTAATTTCTAAACCCAAATTAATCCTTGCCGATGAGCCTACCGGAAACCTCAACTCCAAACAAAGCGACGAAATTATGCAGCTTTTTAAACAATTAAACGAAGAAGATGGGGTGACCATCATCCAGGCCACACACTCAGAAAGTAACGCAGCTTATGCCTCTAAAATCATCAATCTTTTAGACGGTAGTATCGCAAAATCTTAATATATGGACTTAAAATCATCAATCATCATACTCATCATTATTTGCCCATTTTTATGTAGATCGCAACAAGATTCGGTCGTACTCAATCTGGAGCACTGTATCACTTTAGCTTTAAAAAATAATCCTGATCTAAAATCCCGAAAATTAAATTCAGAATCGGCCACTGTGAATTTTAAACAAAGTCGAAATGAATTTTTACCCAGCTTAAACGGAAGCATATCTGGCGGAATTACGAACGGGCGAAGTATCGACCCCTATTCTAATGATGTGATCGAACAACAACTGAATTACTCGAACGCCGGACTAAATTTTAACGCTATCGTTTTTGACGGATTTAAATTGCTAAACCAGTTAAAAAGGGATAAGCTGAATATTAAAGCTGCTGAAGCTGAAGTGCAGGAAGCACGTCAAAATCTTATTTTAGATGTCACCATGGCTTATCTGGGTATCTTAAACGCTGAAGATTTATTAGAACTTGCAGAAATCAGGCGCTTAAATACCCAAAGACAGCTGGATAGATTACAGAAATTAAATGAAGAAGGAAATGCAAATCCGGCAGAATTCAACAACATCAAAGGTCAATATTCGGCTGACGAAAACAGTGTTATTGATGCTGAAAACAATCTGAAACAATCGGTTTCTGAGCTAGCACTTTTACTAAATATTGATTACAAAGTTTTCCCAGAAGCGTATCATTCGCTTGAAGTTTATGAAAAGTACAATTTAAGTGCTGATCATGTTTTTAAAGAAGCGGTGCAAAACCTGGCTACCTTTAAAGCTCGGGAACTCCGAATTAAAGCTGCAGAAAAACAGGTGAAAATTGCCCGTTCCAATTATTATCCACAAGTTGGATTATTTGCGCAATTAAACACGAATTATTCCAGCACAGCACGTACGTTTACAGAAAATGGAAGTGAAATCGTTGAAACCGGGAATTATATTCAGTATAATGGGCAATCGTTACCAGTACTGGCGAGCCAGATTCAGTATGCAACGGCCGATATTTCATTTTTAGATCAGTTTTCTAATAACCTCAATTCAGGTGTAGGGGTTTCTATAAGCATTCCTATCTTCAATGGATTCCGAGCTAAAAACAATGTTGAATTGCAAAAAATCAATCTAAAACAATCCGAAATTGAACTCGAAAGTACCAAAAATCAGTTTAGACAACGTATCATCCAGGTTCACGCTGATATGGAAACAGCTTACCAAAAATGGCAAAATTTAGAAGAACAGGTGGATGCCTATCAGGAAAGTTTTAGGGTTAATGAGATTCGATATAACGCTGGTGCTTCTACCATTGTAGAGTATATCGTAAGTAAAAACAGTTTAGACCAATCCAGAATTAACCTGGCTAATGCTAAATTTCAATATTTACTCCGAGTAAAAGTAATGGAATATTATCGCGGAAATATGGAAACGGGATCGTAGCTTTTAGTGAGCAAAATTTATTAGATAATGTCATTACGACTGAAGCAGAAATCTCAAACTAAACATTCAAAAAGAGATCCCTCCGCTTCGGTTGAGACGACAAAAATTCTCTGTCATTTCGAGCGTAACGTAGTGAAGTCGAGAATTCTAAAACTAAATAAAAATTCCAAAAGAGATCTCTCCGCTTCGGTCGAGATGACAAAACTCCCTGTCATTTCGAACTTAATGAAGTAAAGTCGAGAAATCTCAAACTTAACATTCCAAAAGAGATCTCTCCACTTCGGTTGAAATGACAAAACTCTCTGTCATTTCGAGCTTAATGAAGTAAAGTCGAGAATTCTAAAACTAAATAAGAATTCCAAAAGAGATCTCTCCGCTACGGTTGAGACGACAAAACTCTCTGTCATTTCGAGCGTAACGAAGTAAAGTCGAGAAATCTCAATTTTAGTAAAAGACCATTCATAATTCAAAATTTTCCATACTTTTCAGTCTTAAAACAATCCTGTAAAATGCAATTAGAAACCAACCGACTCCAAATTGTAAGTTTTGAAGCCGAATTATTTATGCCGCTTTATCAACTGTTTTGTAAAAATGAAACCGTAATGCAGTCGGCTTTTAAAGGTCGAACACTTACCAAAAAGGAGTTTCTGGACACTTTAGCCAATAATTTTATTCTGAATGATACTGATAGCATAGGTTTTGTATGCGTTCTGGATAAAACCACAGGTGATTTTGTAGGTTTTACAGGCTTAATTCCGTGTGATTTTCTTCGAGATAAAAACGATTTGGAATTTGGTTTCGTACTGCATCAGGAGTATTGGGGAAAAGGTTTTGCTACCGAAATTGGACAATTCTGGATTGATTTTGCTAAAAATGAGCTTCAAAGACCTCGAATTTTGGCGGCTGCGAGCCCAAAAAATCATGCATCCATAAATGCTATTAAAAAACTTGGATTAACTGAAGTCAAAGAAATCGCTTCCGATGATCGTGGAACACGATTAGTATTTTTAAAAGAATTTTAAAAGCCGAGGCAAGTGCGCAAGGTAATTAATAGTAAACCTTTCTATAATTTTAGAGAATACTTAGTGATGACATTGCGAGTCAGGCACGGGATCCTAATTATAGGCTATCAAAATTCAATAAAAACATCGGTTTACATATTTCTAAAACAGCCTCTCAAAACTGAAAGGCTGTTTTATACTATTTTATCTTTATAATTCATATAAAACGGCACCGCCCTCAGGGAGTAATTCAATTTCTAATGTGCCGTTACTTTTGATTTTCGAGGTTTTATAGCCTGCTGTTTGATCTTTATTATCATAAAGATGTTTAACCTCTTTTCCTGCAAGCATAGGTAGCTCTAATGCTATTTTTCGCTGCTCTTTTGTGGCATTGCTAACCGCAACATACCACCGGTCACCTTTTCTACGTGCCAGGGCACAATAATCTTCAGGTTCTCCGCCAATGTAAATGGTTTCATCCCAGACCGTTGGTACTTCCTTTATAAAATCCAAAACATGATCCGGCTGCTCTTCCAGATTATTTGGAGTTAAACCGAAATGCTGAATTGGCGAAAAGTACAACACAGAAGTTGCCAGCTCAAAAGCATCTGTAGTACTTCTTATGGTGCCGTTTTTCTGCTCCCTGGACATTTTCTGATTTAAGAACACGGGGGCAAAATCCATTGCTCCAACCGCATTTCTTATAAAAGGTAATATTGTTGAATTTAAAGCATGTTTATCTAAAGCATCCTGACGGAAGATTAGATTTTCTGAAGCCAAAACAGCCTCTGAAGTCACATAATTTGGATACATTTTTTGCCAGCCTCTTGGAAGCGTACAACCGTGAAAAGTAATTCCCAGTCCGTAGTCATTAGCATCTGTCAAAATATCTTCATATAACTTCATGGTGGTTTGTTTGTCTCCTCCAAAGAAATCAATTTTCAAACCTTTCACACCTATTTTTTGCAGCCATTCCATTTCCTTTTTCCTGGCGATACTGGTATTCATTTTATCCTGTGGTGTTTGTGGTGCTTCATTCCAATAACCATTAGAATTATACCATAGCAGCACCTCTACATTTTTGGACCGGGCATATTTTACCAGTTTTTCCATTCTTTTGTGACCAATATTATTATCCCACCAGTTATCGATTAAAACATATTCAAATCCCAAACTCGAAGCCATATCGATATATTTAATCTGATCGTCATAATTAATACTGTTATCCTGCCAGACGATCCAGCTCCAGGCGGCTCGTCCCATTTTATAATCGATTGTAGGTTTATATTTTGGTTCTACCAAATCGAATGCTACGGTAGATTCTACAATTGGTTTTAAACTTTCCCCCAAAGTGATGGTTCGCCACGGCGTTTTTGCCGGCATAGCCATCGCTGCAAACGCATCACCAATACTGTTATTTTCTCCTTCCTGAGGAAATTCTACCGTAAAAACCCCATCTTGTGTGGATTCACTTAATCTACTGCCCGGATAACCTCCGTCTACCCCGGTTTCAGAAATCAAAACCCATCCATTTTCGCCTAATTTGAATAAAGCAGGGAATGTATATCCTACTCCGTAAGTTGATGGTTCTCCTAATTTTTCACCTAGGGTATACTCCTCTTCATAAGAGGGTTTAGTTTCCATCCAGCCCGTCATTGGTAATGCTTGCGGCGTAATATATGTAGTTGCATAATCTGGTAAATTAAAACCTGAAGCTTCTTCAAAAATCTTTACATTAGATCGCCCTGCTTTTGATTTTAGTGTATACGAATAAGCCACATCGCGATTAGAAACTCTAAAATAAACAAACAAGCTATCCTGATGCTCATTTATAAACTTCGAAACCAACTCGGTTGCTTTATAATCTACATGACTAACTTTAGCACGATCGAGATCGTATGAATTTTCGATCGTATTTACTTCAGCAGAAATAAATTTTAGTTGAGATGAAAAATCTCCTAACGAGGTCTTTAAACCTAAAGGTGAATCTTCTAAAAACTGCGCTTCGGCATAATGAATATCGTACGATACTTTTCCGTTGTTTTCATGTACCTGCAATTGTATTTTTTGATCTGGACTTTTAATTTCTGCCACCTGTGCCAGTATCGCATTCGCAAAAATTAAACACCCTATAGAGAGAACAAATTTTACTGATTTCATTTTTATAATTAGAATTAAATTGGAGGATAGTTTTATACTTAAATTGTTTTGAAAGATTTACTTTTTTGAAGATACTATAATTTTGTTTTTGCTATCATCTACTTCTAGCAAAGCAGGGATTCGAATATAATTCCCTCTGGCACCTACGCGATGACTATGAAGTGCCATTAACAACTTCCCTTCAAAGGTTTTAAACATCATCCCATGCCCAAAATTAGGCGGAGTAATGGGATCTTTTTCCTGGATCCAGGGACCGTCTAAAGTGCCGCTTTCAGAATAAGCTACTCCCTGAACATAATCTCCAAACACCCAGCTTGTCCAAATCATCCCTAATTTTCCGGTTTGTGTTTCGAACAAAAACGGGCCGTCAGTTACTTTATTTGGTTTTATTTTTCCATCTTCCGTGCGCTCTTTACTCCATGGGGAATCACTGGCTTTAAATAGCAATTCGCCTTCACCTATCGAACCACTTAGATCTGGTTTTAGCTGAATTTTCTCGATCGTACCGTCCCAGTTTTGCAACCATTCATAGCAATAAACCATATAAGGCTTATCATCCTCATCTACCCAAAAAGTACCGTCTAAAGTTGGTTTATCTGCCGGAAGATAGGTTTGATCTTCCATTGGTTTATAAGGGCCCTCTGGCGAATCACTTACCAGAATATGGCTGGCACGACGTTCAATTTTATTGCCTTTAACGGTATCAATAATAACATCTCGATTGGTGAAAGTCGCGAAATAATAATATTTACCTTTAAATTGATGAATTTCGGCTGCCCAAATCATAGGATTTTTTCCCATCCAGGAATCAGGATCTGTTTCGACCACCGTAAATGGTCCTTCCCAAAGCTTAAGATCCTTACTCTTCCAGAGTTTGCCTCCGGTACCCGTCATATAGTACGTTTCTGTGTTTTTATCGGCCAAAATAAATGGGTCACTAAGACGAATGGAATCTATAGGAATGTCAGTTTGCATCTTTAGATTGCCCTGGGCAAATGAGACTACCGGCAATAAAAGAAATGGGAACAAGATTAAAACCTGGGTACTATTGCCAATTTTTGTGCTCATATTTTATAATTTTTAGGTTATTCTTTCGGCATTGGTCCATTGCTAAAATGATAGCGAAGACTTTTCAGAAATAATCACTACTTCCTGCTATTAAACCTCTGTCAATCTAGCTTTTGTTTTTGAAAGCGATACTATATACATCCTAAATTAAGAAAGTATTCTGTTATGCGCCATTCGTTTTTAATATCGGATTTCTCGCGCTTAGCACTACTTTAGCCCCAATCTTATAAATCCACTTTTAACAAATCGACCTCCTTGTTAAAAGCAAGGAGGCGATTTTATTTTTATGATCTGTCCATAATCCTACAAAATGGAAGCAACATATATCATAATCTTCAAAAGTGCAGGCATTGTTTAACCAAATAGAGATCTATTTTAAGATAATAAACAATAGTTCCGGCATTTTCTTCACTATATAGATTATCCAAAACAAGAATATCAGATCGGTAATTCGATTATAAAAAAATCCTATAGATCGATCTTTTGTGCATTGGTATAAATCAACTCGTTAGCCATCGAAGATTTAGCCCCAATCCGAACAAAAAGATAGCCTTCATCTCTTAAAGATTCTGGTATTTCTATAGCTACCGAATTACTTGTCCCAAACTCAAAACTTTCGAGTTCTATAACCTTATTAAAGTCGTTTATATTTCTATCCAAGAGAATATTCCTGCTAAGCATGATGCTTATTTCCTGAACGTTAGTATCTGCTACGATCTGATCAATTTGAAAGTTTGCACTCAAAGTTGATCCATTCATCTGAAAGTTTTCATTAGAGATATTGATATATGGTGTTACTGGCACATCTACCTGAGTATTTCCACTTACCTGCACTACAATAGTATCGTTTAATTGTGGCAACCAGGGATCGCCTCCACGGCGAACCAGTTTATATTCTCCTTCAAAAAGAGATACCGAATACGTACCATCCTGAGCAATAAATACAGGAATTAATTCATTCAAAGCATAACCATCCTGCCATATCTGGAATTCGGCACTATTAGATCTTACAGATATGGGTTCTCCCTGGTAGGTCACCTGTCCTTCCAGCATGGCTTTAGGAGCATCAAAATTATCTAATTCACAACCAGCAAGCACCATGCTTATGGATATAAGGCTGTATAATATATATTTTTTCATTACAAATAAGTTTTCGTTAAAGCTTAAAATTCTAGTGGAAAGGATTTCTAACCAGCTTTGGATTATTATTAAGAACTCCCTGATCTATCGAAGCGTAATAATTACCTAATCTAAACAGGCGAGCTCTTCTAAATCGGGTTGGTCTTATCTTGTTATAGATATAATGATTATTATCTGGGTGCCCGGGGCGTACTATTCTATACGGATATAAGCCATAAACAACCGCCTGTTCGCTATTCTCGTCTCCATCCCAAATTTCGTGTGCTATCCTCCAACGTTTTAAATCGAAAAAACGATGATCTTCAAAAGCCAGTTCTACACGACGCTCGTTACGTATATCATCCATAGTAAGGTTAGCAATACTATTCGCCGGAAAGCCGGCACGTTCTCTTAATGTATTTACATAGGCCGTAGCAGTTTCTACTTGCCCTAATTCGAATGCAGCCTCTGCTCCATTTAAGTAGATTTCCCCTAAACGGAACCATGGCCACCAATTTTCTGAAGCCACTCCTCTAGTACTCGCTCCTGAAGCATTACTCAAGAATTTGCGAATATAGAATCCTGTATTACTTACAAACTGTGCATTATCCTGCGGACCATCTGCACCCGTCCATAGTCCTCCATCACCGCTTCCGTCGGGAAAGCTATAAACACTTCCTAATCTTTGAGAAGTTTCATAAGAATATCCTGAACCATTCCACACCGCTACTCCTGCCTGTAAACTAACTTGTAGGCCTCTAAAAGAAGTTCCCGGATAAATAACAGTTCCATATAAACGAGCATCTTTATTGTCAAAAATACCGGTAAGCTCATCATACACTATAGGGCTACCGTCGGAATTAGTAATTCTTAATTCCCCATCACTACCATCCAAATAGTCAAAACTTTCCACCAGGTTTAAAGAAGGGGTAAGATTGGTGGGATATTCGTTGTCTTCGGTTAAGCTTCTTGGGATATTTTCGAAAGTAAAGCCATGAGTTTTTAAGCTGTTCTGAAAATCCTTGGCAAAAATCACCTCATTACTGGTTTTATCCATTAACATTTCATAGAAATTCATCCCCCTGTCTGGATTTGCATCGTATAAAGCGTAATTTCCGTTTTGTAAAATTTCATTAGAGGCTGCTAAAGATCTTGTATAAAATTCATTCGCTCTGCCTGCAGGAATCCCTACTTCTCCCCCTGGCAAAGTAATTGGATTATCCATTAAGTTATTATATTTAGCTAAAGAGCCAGCATATAACATTGATCTACTTTCTAAAGCTAAAGCTGTATAATAATTAGCTCGTGTCTGGCTGCCATTATTTCCGGAAAGATCATCTTTAATATCCTCTAATTCTGCATAAATAAAATCGTAAACCTCAGCTTCCGTAGATCTTGGAATTTGTAAGTATTCGGGATCCCCACTATAATCATAAATAAGCTGCTCGGTTACCAGTGGTACCCCACCCATACGTTTTACCATTTCGAAGTAAACAAAAGTTCTGATGAATCTAAGTTCTGCTCCAAAAAGATTTTTTTGTTCGACATCAATTTCAGTACTAAACTCTTCCAGGTTATCAAGAGCTAAATTAATATCCCTTATAAAACCATAATCCCAGTAGCGTCCGTAATCATAATTATATTGAAAATCATTCCTCCAGTTTTGATCGTTATGACCAGACCACATCGCGTCGTCTATCTCTGTCATTCCGCCAACATTAAATACCCCATGTAAACTTGGTAATCTATCATAATAGTTAGCAAGAAGTGATTTAATCAACTCAGGGTCATTCCATAATTGTTCATCGCCGATAATATTTTTGGGTTGACGTTCCAGGTATGCATCGTTATCACAGCTTATAACGCCTATAAAGCATGCAACTATTAAGATGCGTAAAATTGTATATTTCATAATAATATTTTAATAACCTCTATTAAAGTGAAAGATTTAAACCAACAACAATTGTTCTTTGTTGTGGATAAACTACTGAAGCATTTGCAGATATTTCTGGATCTATTTCGAAACCATTTACATTATCAAATGAAACCAGGTTAGAACCGGTTACATAAAAACGAAGTCTGTCTACATTTACTTTGGAAACCCATTCCTTAGGGAGCGTATAGCCCAGTTCAATATTTCTAAGTCTTAAAAACCATACATTGGTTAACCAGAAATCACTATTACGATGGTTTGGCCCCACATTTCCGTTGCGTATGGCAGGATAACGTCCTGGAATCCATTCACTTTCCGGATCGTAAGGATCTGCTCTGTGCCAACGATCTTCTAATAAATAGGCTGGAGAGTTTCCTCCGGCATGAAATGGATTTCTTAGCTCATAGTTCTGATACCAGGATTGCATGGTAGCTCCCGCAAGGTCTATGGTAAGATCTATATTCTTCCAGTTCATTGCGATCGTTCCCCCGTAAGATATCATTGGAGACCAACTATCAGGGTAACCAATAGGGCGCTCGTCCATCCAGTTAATCACTCCGTCTTCGTTCACATCTTTGTAAATAAAGTCTCCAGGTAGTAACGTACGGTTATTTTGGCCATCAATATTTATAGGATAGTTTCTAATCTCTTCTTCATTTTCAAATCTTCCCACAACCTGATAGCCCCACCAGATGCCTCCCCAACGGCCTTCTGCAGAGTTTCTATATTCTGCCCAGGAATTCCCAAAACGTGGTTTATAGGTTGAAATACTTTTATATCTTGAATAAGTGAAGTTTCCACTAACCGAATAATTAAAGTCATTTATAGAACTTTTATAGGTAATTATTCCTTCAGCTCCATTATAACCATTCTCATTTAGGTTCTCATTGGGTAAAGTATAGCCTACCTCACTGGGTAATAACACATCATACCTTGGGGCAGGAACACCCGTTCTTCGAATTCTAAATACATCTGCCGTAACACTTAGTTTGTTATTAAACATCGTTAGATCGATCCCTATGTTAGAATTGGTATTTGTTACCCATGATAAATTTCTAATTGGTAAGCCTCTTGGTCGCAGTCCAGTCGTATAAGTACCGTCTAATACGGCACTCCCGTTATTCCAGGTATAACCGCCTAAATAATCAAACATTCCCACTCCTTGTTCCTGTCCAGTTTCTCCGGTAGAAGCTCTGATTTTAAGATCGTCGATGACGCCGGTAAGCGGTTTAAAAAACTTTTCATCTGAAATTCTCCAACCTAAAGAAACACCTGGAAAGAATCCCCAACGGTCTCCTTTGGGGTATAAATAGGATGCATCATATCTTCCTAATAACTCAATTATGTATTTATCATCATAACTATAATTAAATTTACCAATATAGCCTACTCGTGCCTGATAGTTCCAACCATCTGCGAAAGAGTTTAATTGATCAAATTCTAATAGCGGTAAATAATCATTAGATGGGTTAGTTCCCATTTGTTGATAATCCTGCTCAAAATCAGAGCGTTCGTAAGCAGCCATCGCAGAAAATGAATGTTTATCGATCTTCTTGGCGTAATCTAATTTTATTTGAGAGAATGTACTAATATCTTCTCGCTCTGCCTGATATCTCCAACCAGCGTCAGATCCTCCTGTAGCATTATAAGTATCGTTGGCTTCGTCGTAAGTAAACACATCATATCTGTATTGAAAGCCATCAAATTTATTATTACTGAAGTTGTAAGAATAAGTTCCTCTTGCTTTTAAGCCGAAAGAAAATTCATATTCAGCATATAAGTTTACATTCAGGTTTCTGGCAAAGTTATCTTTATACCCTACAATGTCCCTTTCAAATAACGCCGGATTTCTTGAAAAGTCCCTGGTATGATTAGGATATTCCGGATTATTATTAGCATACGGTGGTGTGGTTGGTAGGTTACTAAACAAGCCTAATATTGCAGAAAAATAGCCATCACCTCCCGGCAAACCAACATCATTTGTTTCTTCAAGTCTACCACTAATTTGGGTCCCTATTTTTAACCTTTCTGCGATCTGCGATTCGATATTGGCCTGTAAATTTGTTCGCTCATACGCGAAATCATCTAATAAAGCTTCCTGATTTGTATTGGCTAACGATAGATAATAATTAGTTTTATCTGTTCCTCCAGATACACTGGCATTGATATGATACTGTGGAACATTATCTCTCATAACAAAATCATAATAATCATAACTTTGATAACCAGGTAAGGTTCCCTCCTGCCATTTTTGCAATTCCTCTGGAGTAAAAACGGTATTTGGGTCACGGCCTTCGTTTTGTGCCGCTTCTACAAGACCTCTGGTATATTGTGCTGCATTAGCAAGATCTGGAAATCTGGTAAGATTTTGCCAACCGGTATACCCATTAATACTAATCTTTGGCTGATCTGTCTTTCTTCCTTTTTTAGTGGTTACCAGTACAACACCGTTTGAAGCTCTCATTCCATACACCGCAGCAGAAGCATCCTTAAGAATAGTAATACTTTCTATATCTTCCGGGTTTAAAGAATTAAACATGTCGTTCCCTGAATTTCCGGTAGACTGCAACCAGTCGCGACCATTATCGCCGCCATAAGGGATCCCATCGATTACATAAAGAGGATTTCCCATATTTCGAATTTCCAAGGAAGCACCGCGACCCGGACGTGCATCCTGAGCTCTTACAGAAACCCCCTGAATTTTACCGGCCAACGCCCCAGCGGTAGTCGTTGAAGTTGTACGAGAAATATCATCAGATTTAATGGTACTAATGGCACCCGTTACATCCTTTTCTCTTTTGGTACCATATCCTACTACCACAACCTCATCCAATGCCTCTTCATTAGGTTGAAGGCTAATCTCGTAATAAGATTCGGTTGTTAATTCAATTTCCTTTTCTAAATATCCTATATAAGACACTAAAAGGATCTGATCTTTTCCCTCTTGAATACTAATTTCAAATTCACCATCAAAATTAGTAACTACTCCGTTAGAAGTACCTTTTAATAACACCGATGCTCCCGGTAAAGGTAAACCTGAGTTGTCCATTACCACACCAGAAATTTCTCGTTCCTGGGCGATAATAATTTGCGATAAAAGCGCAAAAAATAAAAAGCAAACTACTTTTAGCTTTTGCGATTGTAGTAAAATTTTATACATATAGTTAAAAATTTAATTGAAAATGACTCGTTATTTTTTTAATAACATCACCGAAAGAAAGAAATCGATTTCGATGATTATCATTTACAATATTCTCCATTTTTAACCTTTTCTAAAGGATAAGATTTGTCCAGAAAAAGGGTGTTTTCTAGCAAATTTTATTAATTCACCAATCTCAAGGGGGTATTTTCAGCATTCTCAAAATAAATGAAGGAGAAAATTAACATTTAATAAAAACTGAACTATAAAATGGAAGCAGAATCCTTTTCCTGCAATTTTCTAAATTCATTTTTAAAACCTGTGCAATAAACTTCTTATACGCAATAGAATACTTCTATTTAGCTATACATTCCTGAATTATTGTCTTTTCTAACGTTTTTAAAGTGAAATACTATAAGAAATGGTAAATGCATTTAGCATCGATTAAGTCAGAATTTCTATAAAAATCATAAGTGTTTTTTTTACATTTATAAAAATTTTGCTAAAATCCAATCTCTTATACATCAACAAGAAAACGATTTCGCAATATTCTAAAACCAGGACTATGAAGATGATAATTACTATTACTTTTTGTTTTTTAAACATAGTAGAGCCCCTGTACTCCCAAGAAGCAATTGATAACGTACCCGGACAAGCATTAAATTTTCATCTCCTAAATGTTGAAAATGGACTTTCGAGTAATTCTATAAATGATATTGTTCAGGATTCTTTAGGCTTTATATGGATCGCTACAGAGGACGGACTGAACAGGTACGACGGATCTGAATTTTTGAAATTCAGAGAAAATACCGGATCCGATCAATATCAAATTGCAAATAATTCGGCACAGCGCTTAGCGTTTAAAGATCCCGAGGAACTTCTAATTGGAACTGATAAAGGCCTTAACGTATACAATACCCGTACAGGCCAAATGAAATTGATCAACCAAAAAGACGGATTACTTAATAATAGTATTAGTTCGATTTCTTTAACCTCTTCGGGAACTATTATTGTGGGTACCTATCGCGGCGGAATCCAACTATTCGATAAACATTATAAATTACAGAAAAAACACATCGATTATAGATCGATGACTTCCACAGAAATATCTTCATCACTTTTACAGCAGGATTCCATACTTTGGGTAGGCACTTTTAATAGCGGGCTAAATAAAATCGATTTCAAATCGGGGAAAGTCCTTAAAAAATATCAGTCGGAAAACAGTTTTTTAAACTCCTCGATCATTAACTGCTTATACGAAGATGATCAGCATAACCTTTGGATCGGAACACGATCTGGTATTTCAATAATCACCAGTACCGGTAAAAAAATTAATCTTCAAGAAAATTTAAGTGATAATGATATTCTATCCTTTCAGGAAGATAGAAAAGGTAATATTTGGATCGGAACACGAAATGGAGGGCTAAATATTTTAAACAAATCTTTATTTTTTCAAAACCCCAACCAACCAATCATCAAAAAATTCTTACCGGCAAATGATGGCTCCAGTGTATATAACCGCTCTATCTATAAAATGAAGACCGATAATGACGGCAAAGTTTGGATTGCCACTTCAACCGGTCTTAATTATGTAGACCCTGACGGAGAGATTGTTCATAATATTCAGCAAAAAGAAAAAAATGATAACTCCTTAATCCATAACCGCATTGGAACTTTGGCCAACGCATCTAACAACAATGTCTGGATTGGAACAGATGGTGGGGGTTTAGACCTGTACAATCCCGATTCAAAAAAATTCACTCACTATACACATCTTGAAGACAATCCTAAAAGTTTAAGCAACAATTATATTTTGTCCATACTGGAAGATAAGCAGGAAAGGGTTTGGATTGGCACCTATCTTGGGGGGTTAAATAAGTTAGATAAGAATACTGGAGACTTTAAGCACTACTTATTAGGTAAAGCCAGTAATGGCAGTGATGTACGGGCTATCTTTCAGGATCATAATGATAATATTTGGGTAGGCACCAATCAAGGCGGCTTATACCTTTACAACAACCGGGAAGATGAATTTGACTATGTCGAAATTCTTGGTAAGATTGATATTAGAGATATCGAAGAAGATGAAACCGGAAACCTTTGGTTAGGAACCTTTGGTACAGGGATCATTAAATTTGATCCTGAAACCAGTATTGCAGAATCTTTTAATTCTTCCAATACTAAAGGGATGACAAGTAACATTGTATTCGCTATTCATCCGGTCTCTAAAAATAAGATCATGGCCGGTACAAGGTATGGCGGCTTAATTTTATTAAATCCTGAATCTAAAAAAATTACCGTCTATACTGAAGAAGATGGACTTAGTAATAATACGATTACCGATATTGTTCAGGAAAATAAAGATTACATCTGGCTTTCTACCTACAGGGGGATTAATAGATTTAATCTTGAAAATGAAGAAATACTGGATATATCAAGCCTCAATAATATCCAAAAAGGAGGTTTTGGTGTTGGATGTCTTTTAATCTCTAACACAGGAACTATTTATGCCGGCGGCACCAATGGGGTGAATTATTTCAAACCCAAAGAGTTCTCTAAAAAAACCAAATCTTATCCTCTTATCCTTAAAGATCTTATCGTCTTAAATAAAAAGGTTTTTGCAAACGATGACAAAGACGCTATTTTAAAGTCTTCGCTCCCCTACCAGTCTTCCATTACTTTAGATCACAACGAAAATACATTTTCGATAGACTTTGCCGCTTTAAAATTTCCAGAGGCCAATAATATCGAGTATCTCTATAAACTAAAGGGTCATAACGAATTTTGGATTAAAACTCAGGGAGTAGGATCGGCTAATTTTACCAATGTTCCGCCGGGAACATATGAGTTAGAAATTAAAACCGATTCACCATATAGTACTAACACCTCAAAAATATTATCAATTACTATACTGCCCCCATTTTGGGCAACATTCCCTGCTTATATCCTTTATATTCTTGCTTTTGGCTTAATTATTTTTGTCATTGGAAAGTACTATTCAGACCGCTTAAAACTGAACAACTCCTTAATTTTTGAGAAAAAACAACGAAAATTAGAACACGATCTTAACGAAGAGCGACTACGGTTTTTTACCGCATTTTCCCACGAGCTTAAAACGCCACTTACATTAATTATGGCGCCCGTAGAAAGTTTACTGGGAAAAGTAAATAAACAGGAAACTATAGAGCATCTCCATTTTATAAAGCGCAACGCCCAAAATTTGTATGGCCGCATAGATCGCCTGTTAGAATTTAGAAAAACAGAAGAAGGACTTAGCCAATTAATTATCGGGCAGCACAATCTTGAAAAACATATTGAGCAATGGACAAAAAATTATAAGCCCCTTGCTAAGGACAAAAAAATAAAGCTTTCGCTAAACATATTAACTCCGCTTAAAAAGTTTAAATGCGATTTAAACAAACTAGAAATCATATATAATAACCTGCTATCCAACGCTATTAAATACTCTAAATGGCAGGGAAAAGTAGCTATTGATGTTTTTATCGAAAACGAGAAACTTAAAATAAAAGTAAGCAATCAGGGAATTGGTATTAAGGAAGAAGATATTAATCAAATTTTTGATTGGTATTACCGGGCCGATAATAGTCTTAGAAAAAAAGGTTCGGGTATTGGATTAGCACTGTCAAAACGTTTTGCTGAACTGCATCAGGGCAGGATTCAGGTAAAAAGTGAAAGCAAGGGCATCACTCAATTTACACTAAGTATCCCTGCTAACCTGCAAATCAATAAACAACATACGCAGATTGAAGAAAAAGATCCCGAAAATAAACTGGCTAAAGAAAGTTTCCAACAACCGGTGATTCTTGATAAGAAAGAAAAACAACTGGCCGGTAAGAAAGACAAAGAAATTATTTTAATAATAGACGATAATCCTGAAATTCTAATGTATCTGGATAATATCCTTAAAGATGACTTTGACCTGATTCATTCGCACGATGGAGAGGATGGCATTAAAAAAGCCATAAAACATGTGCCCGATTTAATCCTGTCTGATGTGATGATGCCAAAACTAGACGGTATTCAATTATGTAATCAATTAAAAAAACATCATATCACCAGCCATGTCCCTATTATCTTATTAACAGCAAAAAGCAATACCGAAAGTATTTCTTCCGGGTTTTCAGAAAGGGCAGATGATTATGTTACCAAGCCATTTCATCCCAGCTTGCTAAAAACAAGAATAAAAGCCTTACTTGAAAATCGTAAAAAATTACAGGAGTTTTTATTGAAAGGAAATTCAGGCGTACAACAACATTCATTCTCTGAGAAAACGTCCGGAATTATTGATGCTGAAAAGCAATTTCTATTCAACATAGAAGAACTTATTCTAACCGGCTGTCCTGAAACAAAAGTGAATACCGATTACCTGGTTAAGGAACTTGGGATGAGCAGAACTTCTTTATATCGCAAAATTAAAGCGATTACAGGACAAAGTATCAATGAATTTATTCGTGATACCAAACTAAAAAAAGCAGCCAAACTTATTTATCAGGAAGATTATCTGGTCACTGAAGCCTCTTTCGAAGTAGGTTTTAGTAGCATAAAATATTTCAGGAAGGTATTTAAAGAAAAATACGGGTATAATCCGTCTGAATTCAAATCTGGTGCTGCACAGCTATAAAACATTTCACATGACGCGATAAAAGCTTAAGATTGTTAAAAATCGATAGAAAATTTGAGCTGGATTAATTCAAAATAAGGCGATCTAAAAAGTTCATTGTCGTGAGCCCGAATTAAGCCTTTATACCCCAACCCGATTCTAAACGAGTTTTTGGTAATTTCCGGAGCGCCATTTTGTAGCTACATATAAACCTCTATATGATTTTCAACCTAAAAATTATATAGATTCTAAAAACCGCACTCAGGAGTTTTGCCAGCATCCATTCAATAAGAGATTCTTTTAAGGTGAAGATGACTGCACTAATATTACGATAATACGAGCCTATTAAAACCTTCTAAAATCAATATTATACCCTTAACAACGAAACTAGAGATTAGGCATATCATTTAGAAAAAGACTTTTTTATATGCCAAGTAAAATCAAATTTTAAGCGCTAAATCATTTTTTTATACCCCCCATAAGCTACTTCACCTCCTTTATAAGCTTGGCCGATATCCTGTACAAGGATAAAAAAATTCAATATATCGTATCAGTATTTCTCATAATGTATCAAAAAGCCCAAAAATTAAGATTTTTTTAAAGTTTGAACGGTATTAGTGATAGAATGACACAATTTGAACATTTCAAACGGAGCTAAAATTATAATTTGGACGAAAGATTAATGATTTATCAGTATTTAAACCTATAAATTATTAAATGTACTAACAACACGTAAAATAATTACAAATCAATCAAACGACTAACAGGCAAGCGGAATGGAAATAAATATCGGAATATGATAATCTATTCGATCCAATTTCACCAGAGCACGGGTAAGACTACTCCCGTAGCATCACTCTGGTATAACAAACGGTAAAAGGGAAATCGCAGTAAACTACCCCAGGAAAAATTCAATAATATACCAGCCAAACTTGCTCTATTTCCTGAATCCTAAAAGCTACCGAAATCGATTGAAATCTAATAAAACCTACATATAAACTAATCCATTATAAGTAAGTATATCAGAATGATCACGCAAAACAATCAAAATTAACCAAAGCTTAAAATATGAGAAAATTTTTACTTTTACTATGCTGCCTTTTTAGTATAGTGGCATCATCGCAAGATGCCATTACCATAACGGGAAAAGTGCTGGATGCCGAAACCCGAATGCCCATACCGGGAGCAAACATTATAGAAGTCGGAAAGAATAACGGCGCGATAACCGATTTTGACGGTAATTTTGAAATTGAGGTTTCCCCTACTTCAACATTAGAGATAAGCTATATAGGATACCTAACCAAAAGTGTCCCTGCGAATAAGGATATAGATGAAATTTTACTAGAGGTAAATGCAGAGTCTCTGGATGATGTAGTGGTCGTAGGTTATGGAACCCAGAAAAAATATTCGGTTATTAGTTCGGTTTCAACAATAGAGCCCGAAGAATTACAAAACAGTTCTTCGCGCTCTGTTAGTAATAATCTTGCTGGACGACTTGCAGGGGTTATCGCCGTACAGCGCTCTGGAGAACTGGGCTATGATAACGCCCAATTTTGGATACGGGGAATTTCATCTTTTGCCGGTAATTCTGCACCACTGGTACTGGTAGATGGCATTGAAAGATCGCTTAATAATATCGATCCGGCTGAAATAGCAACATTTTCGATATTAAAAGATGCTGCGGCCAGCGCCGTATATGGGGTTAGAGGTGCCAATGGTGTTATTTTGATTACTACTAAAAGAGGAAAAATTGGTAAACCTCAACTAAATGTAAGATATGAGCACAGTATTACCCAGCCGGTACACCTTCCAGAATTTGTTGGTGCCGTAGATTATTTGGAGTTATTCAATACTATTGCGCGTGAAGAAGGTACCACACCCCCGTTTTCAGAAGAAAGAATTGAAAACATAAGAGCGGGCAATGATCCTGATCTGTATCCAGATGTAAACTGGTTAGATGAGATCACCAAAGACTTTGCTTCAAACGACAGGGTAAATCTTACGATCTCTGGCGGAAGCGAACTGCTTCGTTATGCCTTTGTCGCTTCCTATTATAATGAACAGGGTATCATTGAAAGAGATCCATCACAGGAATGGGATTCTTCTCCTAATCTTGATCGTTACAATTTAAGGTCGAATGTTGACTTAAATGTTACTCCAACCACACTTTTCAGAGTTAGTATAGGAGGATACCTTCAGGACCTCAAAAGAGCTCCGCAATCTGTAGACGACTTATTCAATCTCGCTTTTGAAACACCGCCATACCAACACCCTATCCAATACTCATCAGGAGAAATACCGGTGCAACCAGAAAGATCAAATCCCTGGGCACTGGCCACACAAACCGGATATGAACGCCAAAGTGCGAGTAAACTGGAGTCTCTATTTTCGGTAGAACAAAAGTTAGATTTTCTATTAAAAGGTTTAAAAACAACCTTTAAGTTCTCGTTTGACCGTTATAATGCGAATAGTGTGACCCGAAGAAAAAATCCAGATTATTTCAACCCGGCTACGGGTAGGCTTGATGACGGTTCTTTAGATCTTACCATTTACAGCTACGGGCAGGATTTCCTTGGATATGAAACGGGATCTGATTGGGGAGACAAAGCGGTTTATATAGAGGGCCGACTGGAATACTCCAATAATTTTGGAGATGAAAACCAGGTAGATGGCCTATTATTATATAATCAGCGTAATTATGACAATGGCGATAGGTTACCCTATCGAAACCAGGGGTTCGCCGGTCGTTTATCATATTCCAAAAAAAGAAGGTATATCGCCGAGTTTAACTTTGGATACAATGGATCTGAAAACTTTGCTAAAGGAAAACGTTTTGGCTTTTTCCCATCGGTAGCGGCTGGATGGATTATTTCAGAGGAGCCCTTTATGGATAAATTAAACGAGAGCATTTCTAATTTAAAAATAAGAGCCTCTTATGGTCTGGTAGGAAATGACCAGTTAAGCGGTCGACGCTTCCCATATATAACAACTATTAACGAGACCAACGGGTATAGATGGGGTGTTAATAATGATTATTATAGATCTGGAAGATGGGAAGGCGATTATGGTGTTCCAGACTTAACCTGGGAAACAGTAGCCAAAGCAAATTTAGGTATCGAACTTGGCTTATGGAATAGCATCAACTTAAGAGCTGATATCTTTAAAGAACAAAGAAGGGATATTTTCCAACAACGACGAACAGTACCGGGTTCTTCAGGCTTTGTAAACAATCCATGGGCCAATTACGGTAAAGTAGATAATCAGGGATTCGAATTATCGCTTGATGTTAACAAACAGTTTTCTCAAGACTTGTTTATTAAAGCCTGGGGAAATTTCAGTTATGCCCATAATGAAATCATCGAACAGGACGAACCAAAAGCCTTAATTGGTACCAGCAGATCTTCGACCGGCAAACCTGTCGGACAAATTTTTGGACTGGTGGACGACGGACTTTTCACAAATGAGGACTTTGAGAATATTGACGAAGGAATCTTAAAGGACGGAGTTCCCGAGCATACGTTTGGCCCGGTACGCCCCGGAGACATTAAATATAAAGATTTAAACGGGGACGGCAGGATAACCGGCCTGGACGAAACGGCTATAGGAGGAACTTACACTCCTGAAATCGTATATGGATTTGGAATCAATACCCAGTATAAAAATTTTGATATCGGGTTATTTTTCCAGGGGAATGCCAGAACAGATCGTATGATTGGAGGCCAGTATTTTATACCGGGTACGGGAGCGGCTGCTTTGGGTAACATTTACTCAAATGTAGATGATAGATGGACGGTTGAAAATCCCAGCCAGGATGTCTTCTGGCCCAGACTATCCAATCAAACCAATGCAAATAACGGCATGGCTTCTACCTGGTGGTTAAGGAATATGAGCATGTTACGTTTAAAAAATGCCGAAATAGGATATCTACTCCCTCAAAAGTTTATCGAAAAAGTAAATATGAAAACGGCCCGTTTTTATATAAGGGGTAATAACCTCCTGACTTTCTCCTCATTCGATCTTTGGGATCCGGAAATAGATACTTCTACAGGTTTCAGGTATCCGCCAATTCAGGCTTTCACCGCTGGAATCGATATCAATTTTTAATTAAAAAACGATAAAATGAAAAATATAACATATACGATAATCCTCATCATCTGCGTACTATCTTTTTCTTGTACCGATTATTTAGACAAGGCCCCGGAAGATCAGCTAACCCTTGAGAAGGTTTTTAATGATAAAACCAGGACCGAAGATTGGCTGGCGGGAATTTATTCCAGTGTGCCAGATCCATATTTTGCCATGCTTAAAGATATTGGATATGATGCTTTGGGCGATGATATGGCACCCTCTACGGGATGGGAACAGTTTGGCTGGAACGTGATAGCCAAGCAAACAGGCAATTGGAGCCCCTCCTCTTCCTGGGATAGTAATTACTGGGACATCCTACCCAAACGTATCCGGTCTGCTTTTATTTTTATAGAAAATGTTAGGCCGCTACCCTCCCAAAAGGTTACAGAAGAAGATGTTGAAAATATGAGAAATGAAGCCCGCTTCCTTGTCGCCTATTATTACTGGCTGTTGATAGAAGCTTATGGCCCCGTTCCATTTACTGATAAGATCGTTACGGCCGATGAGGACTTATTAAAGGAGCGAAGACCATTTGACGAAATCGTAGCCTGGATTGACAACGAGCTCAAAGAGGTTTCCAACGAATTACCCGATAGCTATTCCGATGGTTCAAAATTTGGTAGAGCGACCTCTGTAATGGCCCTGGCAGTAAGAGCAAGAATGTTATTATTTGCTGCCAGTCCTCTGGTTAATGGAAATAAAGACTATGATGGTTTTGTAAATAGCCTTGGTGAACCTCTATTTAATACAACGTATGATCCTCAAAAATGGGTTAAAGCTGCAGATGCATGCAAAGAATTAATTGACGTAGCCCATACCGCTGGTCATGACCTCTATTATGAGTATAATGAAGACGGATCAATAGACCC
>CESL01048766.1_pt1 | contig 33910 bp, 49 predicted proteins | sample 531221 | NCBI WGS metagenome assembly CESL01 (sample SAMEA2622197, study PRJEB7988) | marine metagenome | biome: marine biome (ENVO:00000447); feature: mesopelagic zone (ENVO:00000213) & marine oxygen minimum zone (ENVO:01000065); material: "saline water (ENVO:00002010), including plankton...
ACTGATGCACCTGCTGAGGAAGTAAAAACTGATGCACCTGCTGAGGAGTCGACAAAATAATGCCTGTAGAAAAAAAAGGAAACAAGGGATTAAGCCCAAAAGTTTACCAGTATTATAAAATTGATGGTGAAAAAGTCACCAGAGAGCGAAAGATTTGTTCACGATGTGGAAAAGGTGTATACATGTCAGAACATAAAAACAGAAGAACATGTGGCAAATGTGGAAATACAGAATTTATTCAATAAATTTTCTTTTTTCTTATTTTAGAATTTTTTATTTTGATCTGTTCCAATTTTCTTACTAATAGGGGATTAATTTTCATTTGAGCCAATGATTCTGCATTTAATTTTACAGTGTTAGTATCTAGAGTAATTTTTAAAGTTGGAAGATTTTTTTCAATCCAAAATTTGAGGACTTTATCCTCTAATTTATAATCTCGAAATCCTGAAGGGAATCTTTTGGTAATATGTTGTAAAAGGGTTTTATCATCAAAAACGGTTTGGGGTTCAATTAATCGTGTATTATCAGAATAAACATTTTCAAAAATATTGCTAGATAATTCATCAGAAATGATATTCATTTTTGATAATCTAGAAGTTAATTCTAAATAGTGTAAGAATTCATGTGCAAGAATTGCATGAATTGTGCCTTTCAATCCGTATGCAACAAGTGGGGCAGAAACTTGAATAATAATTTGTATTGAATTATTTGAAAAAATAGGAATTGTTCGCGCAAAAAGAATTCCATAATCAAATGAATTTGTGGCAGAACTGAGAACCGCAGATGGCTCCACATATGCAACAGGAAATCTAATTCCTGATGCCTTTTCAATTCTCGCAATTCCTTCTAGAACTAAAGAAAACCTCTTATTAATTAGACCAAATTCATGTTTTGGTAGTAAATTGGCGGTATATGCTTCATAAACTTTCTGTAATGGCTCCATGATTTTATGTGAAAAATTTGTATAAAAAATGTTAATTAATTATTTATGACACAACATCAATTTTTTTAAAATCAAATTGAACACACTGACAATTATCTTGTAATAGATGTGTAAAATTAGGAGTGATTTCGTGGTTCTGAATTAATGATTTGATGGGTATTCCACCATCAGCGTACATGTTAATCTTTAACCGTTTTGATGCAAGTCTTTTAAAATTAATTTTATATATTTTTTTTACAACAGTTTTTTTGCCATTGATAGATATTTGTAGTGGCATTTCAAGAATCTGTAAATTATTTAGTGTTTTATTTTTGACGTAATTCTCTGTTTTTATAATAATATCAATTTTTGATTTGAATGAAATTTGTCCTTTAGGCTGTTCGCTAATTTTTCTTAAATCTAGTAGTTTTATTCCTTCTAGTTTGGGTTTTGTTCGAATAATACTTTTTCTCTTTTTTGGATTAATTATTTTTGCGAAAAATGGTCTGCCATTTCCAAGAACTAAACTTGATTTTTCTTCTCCTCCTATACAATTGATCCTAACTTGTTCACAACCAAATTTTTTAATCAAAAATTTTGTTATTTGACCTTCAACACTATCAAAATTCTCTAATCCATGAAAATGACAAACATGACACCCTTTACCAAGACAGTTAATGCAGTTAAGTTGTTTTTGTGGTAACATTCTTGATTTTTTGATATAACGACCATAAACGATGACTGATTTTGATTGGATTTTGTACGAATCGTCTTTGAAATTTACTTTAATTACCAAATCTGCATCTATATGATTGATCTTTGTCTTTGTTTTTCGTGCAATCCTTCTGGATAATTCGTGATTAATCTTTGTTTTAACACTATTAACTCCCTTTATTTGAAACTCTGATTTTATATGATCATCTCTATCCATTAATGAAGGTTTTATGATAATTCCTGTTTCAAAATTAGAAAAATCATAAGATACTAAATCTTCCACTATTCTTGTGGCAAAATTGTCAATCCGCTCAAAAATATCTTTGCAAATAAAGCATTTCTGCTTTGTCTGGATGGTTTTCTTTAATTTCAAACGTGAAGAGCAAAAATTGCAGAGAAAGTGCTTTTCAAGATTTTTACTGGAATCATTTTGGGCTGTTTTTTGATTTTTCACTATTACTTTCTCATGAATCTGATTTAATGAATATTTTCAATATACTAGCCAAGACCGAGTTTCCTTAGCATGCCTTGCATCTGTCTACCTTTTGATGCTTTCATCATTGTTTTTGAATTTTTATAATTTTTCAACAATTCTTTTACTTCATGTTCCGGCCATCCTGAGCCTCTTGCAATTCGCTTAATCCTTGATGCGTTCAAAAGATCAGGATCTGCTTTTTCGTCTTTATTCATACTCTGAATAATGTATCTCCACTTGTCTACACGATCTTCCATTTGTTCAAGTTGATCCTCCTTAACCATGCCTGATAAGCCTGGCATAGTTTCCATCAAATTCTGGAGTGAACCAACTTTAGTAACTTCTTCTAGTTGATAATAGAAATCTTCCATATTCATTTTTCCACTGGATATTCTTTTTAGTCGAACATCATCAGCCTCATTCTCTAATCTTTTAGCCAAATCAAGAACCGCCTGAACATCACCCATTCCTAAAAGTCTACCAACAAATCTTGTTGGTGAAAATTGTTCTAAATCATCAATGCGTTCGCCTGTTCCTACATACATTACCTGTGCACCTGTAGCTGCAGAAGCCGCTAGTGCACCACCGCCTTTTGCCGAACTATCTAATTTTGTAATAACGATACCACCTACAGGTACAATTTTGTTAAATGCATCTGCCTGTGAAAAACATTGTTGGCCGATGGTTCCGTCAATTACTAATAATGCAAGATCTGACTCTGCAACTTTATTAATCTGCGTCATTTCCTCTAAAAGATCTTTTTCTTCTTTATGTCTTCCAGCTGTATCAATTAGAATTATATCCAAATTAGAATTCTCAAAATGTTTTAAGCCCCTTTTCACAATATCTGGTGAATCTTTACTACTTTCATCACCAAATACCTCAACGTTTGATTTTTCACACATGGTTCGTAGTTGAACTAATGCACCTGGTCGAAATGTATCAGCACCAATAACTCCGACTCGATATCCTTGTCTGGTAAGAAATTTTGCTAATTTTGAAGAGATAGTTGTCTTCCCACTTCCTTGTATACCTAACATCAAGACTTTATTGATTTTTCCTGATTTGAAATGAAATTCTGTATCATTTCCTAGTAATTTTGATAGTTCATCATAAAGAATTTTTACAATATGATCTTTTCTTGATAAACCTGGTGGAGGAGTTTCATTTAATGATCGTTCTTCAAGATTTTTTGTAATCTCTAAAACTAGTTTTACATTTACATCTGATTGTAATAATGAACGCTGTACATCTTTTGCTAATTCTTTGATTAACTCTTCATCAACACCAGAAGAATTAACAATTCGTTTAATTGCAGAACGCAATCCATTTTTGAGATTGTCAAGCATTATTTTCTAACTCAGCCTCCACTATTTCAAATCTTCCTCTTACACCATCCCAAATTTTGTTTGATTTAATGATTTTTATCTCATTTTTAAAAAGTGGGCAATTTATGACAAAAGTTTCTGCTTCACCACCCTCAAAATTTAAATTAAAATGAAATTTTTTACTCAAATGTTCGAGTTCTTGTAATTCAGAATAGCCTATTTTTCTTCCAAGCCATGATTTATCGAGACCGTCTGAACTTACACTTGAAATAATAAAATTAAAGTTGTTATGCAGTAATTCTTTCATATACAATAAATCATTTTTTTCCCATAAAGGAGAAACCAGCTTTAAATCGTTTTTCTGGCATAGTGTTTCAAATTTATTTTTTTGATACGCGCTTAATATACCACCATGAACTATTCCTTCAAAATCAAATGTTTTTTTTGCAGCTTTAATCAACTCGTCTAATTTTAATTCCTCAATATCAGGCTCAAGATCTGCTAAATGTTCAATAATTTGTGGAATATCCATTGATTTAGACTGAATTTTTGTCTGAAGTATATTTGGAAAATGTAATAGGTGACTTTCATCAGATTTTGGTAATATTGTGAATAAGACTTCAATAGTATGACCAGATTTTTTTGCATCATATATTGCATATGTGCTATCTTTTCCACCTGAAAAAAGTGCCGCTAATTTCATAACATTAATTGTAGTTTGGATGCTTCAATACTCATAATCTTCATCAAAATTCAGATGGCTTTTCCAAACATCATTAGCACCCAATTTAAGATGTTTTAATTCGCATTATTTTTGTCCTTCCCATGACATTCCAATATTCAATATCTTGACCCTGTTCAAGTTTTCCTTTTACCTCATCATTAATCATCTCAATGTCAATTGTTTCAAAAGTTTCAGAATCCATAACTTGAATTTCAGATCCTGTCATAGATATAATCTGAGCAGCTCTTTTGTCAATTAGTGGCACATGGACTTGCATACTGACTGGTCCGACATGTGGTCTTTTAGCACCGTCAAAGACACCAACTCCAACGATTCGTGCCTTTGCAGCACCATGTTTGCCAGGTTTACTTGTATCATATTCAGAAATTCTACATGGATCACCAGTTGGCTGATCACTAACTGGTAAAAGTATGTAAGAACCAATTTTTAATGAACCCAAATCAGATGGTTTACTCATAATGATTAAAATTTTTGAGGGCTATTTACCTTTTTTTATTTGAGTTTTTCAAGAATTGAGAAACTAACAAGATTATTCATTACAATTCCTTTTCTGCATATATCACGTCTTGTTTGTTCACAATATTTGTTATCACTTTGATGACTTTTTACACTTGCTATCTCAAAGATAACGATGTGATCGCTATATGGAAACTTAAATTTTGGATTTTGCTTTGTGAAAAGCTCCATATGACCAAATCCAGAAATACCAATCTTATCTCTTTTTGCAGTATAAGATGCTACATCCAGTAAATCATCAGATGAATCACCATACTCCAAATAATAAATTGATATAAAATTCGTCCTTCCTTCTGTTCCACGTTCAAATATCAAATTGTCTAAATTAAAAATGAATATAGGTTGTTCGCCAATATAATTTGAGAAATCTTTTTGGATTTTTAAACTGTTTTTGAATTTCGCTAATATGAAATGATTAATTGGTGATGAAAAATATGGCTTGCTGTCATCAGAAAAGGTTGCTGTGACAAAAAATAAGGAATCAACATTTCGTGAATTCAACCACAAGTCCTTTAATTCGATTGAATCATGATTATGCAGGTATGGTACACACACATAACCGCTTATCTGCTTACCAGGATTTACCATAAATTTTCTTAATCGAAAAGTATTTAATTTTTCGGAAGTTATGTTCTAAAACTAAAGTTAATAATAGAAAAAAAACTCAAGATATTAGTCCCCACTTAGCTCAGCCTGGTAGAGCTTCCGGCTGTAGTTGTCGGCTTAAGGCTGAAAAACAGCAGTCTACTAGGCATACAGAAACCGGGTTGTCGAAGGCTCAAATCCTTCAGTGGGGACCACTATCTTTCTAAAATAATTATTTATGGATTAATAACAGCACGTCCAATGATTTTTCTATTCTTTAGATCTTCTAATGCAGAATTTACCTGATCTAGTGTATAATGTTTAGAAACTATTGGATTAATCACACCACGCTGAGCCAGTTTGATTAGTTCTACCATATCATTATAATTTCCAGTATATGCACCTTGAATTGTAATTGCTTTTAGAGGTACAGACACCAATGGAAGTTCAACTGAACCACCAAACAGTCCAACAAGAACTATGTTACCACGTTTTCGAATTATTGAAAGATCCATTTTCATTGTTGGTGGAGCATTTACAAAATCTACTATACTATCTACACCTTTATCATTACATATTGACATTATCTTTTTTACTGCATCTGGTTCTTTGGTATTTACTGTATGAGTTGCGCCAAGTTCTTTCGCTGAATTTAATTTCTTATCATCCAGATCAGCACAAATAATGTTAGATGTAGTCAGTGCTTTTGCAATCTGAACTCCCATTAAACCAAGACCACCAGCTCCAACAATCAAAATATTTTCAGGATTATTAACTAGTGCTTTTTTTATTGCTGTAAATGCAGTAAGACCAGAACATGCAAGAGATGCTGCTGCATCAGGATCAAGATTATCAATGCTAGCTAAAAATTTCTCATCTGGAATTAATACACGTTCTGCGTAACCACCATTCTGGAATACACCTAATGACTTTGGTGATTCACATAAATTTGTGTCACCCTTCTCACATGTAGAACATTGACCACAACCAATCCAGGGATAAACTAGTACCAAATCACCGATAGATACACTTTGAACAGAATCTCCAACTTCCTCAATGATTCCAACAACCTCATGGCCAGGAGTGACTGGAAATTTGACTCCTCTATCTGTGACTTTCATAAATCCATCACCAGTGTCGTAGCCTCCCTCCCAAAGATGTAGATCACTATGACATACGCCGGTTGATTTTACTTTAATGATAACTTGATTTCCGTCTGGTTTTGGGATTTCAATTTCATTAATTTCTAATGGTTTGTTAGGTTCAATAATTTGAGCAGATTTCAACAGTTTTGATTTTTGATGTAATAATATAAGAGTTGACTGAGCGAGATAAAAAAATAGAGCCCCAAGATATTATTGTATTAAACATTCTTTGTTTTATGAGTCAAGAAGAAACAAAATCAGAGATTTCTAAAGTTCCAATAAATATTCTATTTGATCCAGAGGGTGTAAAGAAGCGAGATATATGGGAAATTAATTTGATAGAGATTCTTTCAATGTTGACAAATATTTTAGAAAAAGCTGATAAAAAGGATCTAAGAATTGCTGGAATGGCGGCTCTATCATCATCATTAATTTACAGAATGAAAGTAGAGAATATCTTTGCACTTCAAAAGGCTGCTATGGAAAATAAATCGATCAAGCAAAGATCTGATATTGATATACAGATGTTAGATATTCCTTATAGACATGAATCTACATACCCCGTCTCTTTAAATGAGTTACTAGATCTATTAGAGAATCTAATTGGTACAATTGCAAACCCAAGAGAGAGAAGATCTAATCAATTGAAATTTGAACCAGTTGAAGCGCCAGATTTCAAAAAAGTTCTTAACAGTCTTGAAAATCGCATTCCGCAATATCAGAACTTGATCTTAAAAAAACTTGAAGCCGCTGGTACTACATTATTAGCAACAATTACAAAAGATCTTGATACAACTGATTCAATTCTATGCTTTTTTGCCATATTATTCCTAGCAAGAGACGAAAAAGTTGATTTATTCCAAGTTGATGACGATATTAAAGTCACATTAATCAAAGAATAATTCACAAATTTATCAATGATATGTGAAAGAAGATTTTAAGTCAATTTCAAGTCACTTTTTGATATTGGGAAAAATACAAGATGAAAATGAATCAACTGCAAGACTAGAATCTGCATTATATTCAGCAGGAAGACCACTAAGTATTGAAGAACTGATCAGAGCATCAGGCACAGAATCTAGATCAAAAACGTTGAATTTACTTGAGAAATTAATGCACAAAGCAAGAACCACATTTAAGGCAATAGAGATTGTCACATTACCAGATGGATCATACGTTTTTCAATTAAAACCAGAGTACAGCTCATCAATAGGCAGAAGATACGCATCAAAACCAATCCTGCTAAAATCTACACAAAAGACGCTATCATACATTGCATATGAGCAACCAATATCAAGTAAGCAGTTAGTGGAAGTGAGAGGAACCGGTGTTTATTCACATCTCAAAGAATTAGGACGGTTAGATTTTATTGAACATCAAAACGTTGGTCGTTTGAAAGTGTATAGCACAACTGAAAAATTTAAGAAATATTTTGGTGTGCAAGGGGATGCAGATACACTCAGACAAAAATTATTTAAAAAAGTACGAACTAGAAATTCAGCTAAAATAATTACAACAACATAAAATATCTGATAAGAATGTGTAAATTTTTCAAAAACTTGCGTTTTGTATAAATTAGAGTGTTTTAGAAACAATTTGTGAAAAAATCAGTAGAAGGTCTAAAAACAAGTAAGATAACTGGAGGGAGAAGACATCCTCTAAAAACCAGACAGAAATTTCAAACTGATAGATATCCAAATGAGGCACTCATGGGTGATCAAGAAACTTCAACAAGAAAAACTAGAGGGAATAATAGAAAGACTGGGCTAAAAACGGTTAGTCATGTAAATTTAGTATTATCTGATGCAAAAATAAAAAGATCAAAGATTGTTAAAGTTTTAGAAAATAAAACAAATAACGATTATCAAAGACGTGGTGTAATAACAAAAGGTGCTATACTAGAAACAGAAGATGGAAAATGTAAAGTTCTTTCACGACCTGGACAGTGTGGCATCATTAACGCAGTTTTAGTAAAGTGATAAAATGAAAGATTACGAACATGTCGTAATCTGGCTTGATTATTTTAATAAAACCTTGCCAAGAAATAAAGGTAGAAGACTTTCGAAAGAAAAATGCATTTTTGATCCATCATTAAAAGAATTAGTTGATGCAACAAAAGCTGCAGGTTTAGAACCAACAGAAACAGAAGATCAAGTTAGATTTCCAAAAAGACCATACGTAAGATCCGGATACATTATACTAGAAAAAAAATCAACTAAAACAAGTATAATGAATAAAATTTCAGAAAAATTAGTTTCTAAAAGGGCAAAAGACTCAAAAAAATAATCAAAATAGCTCATAGCTAAAGTTTTGTTGACAGAACTTGATGAAAACAATCAGATTAATTGAATAATAATTGCAGGAGGTAGGTGAAGTATTGCATATTGCCAATAGTGGCAGAGTCATAGTACGACTCAGTAGAGAGATAAAAGAAGGTCAAATTCTTTGTGACAAAAATAATCAAAAGGTTGGACGTGTCACAGAATTAATTGGACCAATAAAAAATCCCTTTGCATCAGCAATACCACTAACAAATAATTTTAAAAAAATTAGTGGAACCAAGGTTTTTTCACTAGAACAAACTCCTGTAATGAAAAAAAACAGGAGAAAACGAAATAGATGAAAACATTAGAAATAGAAGTTTGCTGTCCTGAATGCAAGTCTACTGTTGTAGATGATATTCATAATGGTGAACGAATTTGTTCAAGCTGCGGTATTGTTGTGGATGAACAAATGGCCGACTATGGACCAGAAACAAAAGGTGCTAACCTAGTTGATAAGATGAAACTAGCAAGAGCAACAGGGCATACTACACTTGCTCAACATGATATGGGCATTGCAACTGAGATATCTATTGCAGGTACTGATTTTAGTGGAAAGAAAATCAATAATTCCATATCAAATCAGATGCAGAATCTCAGAAAATGGCAACAAAGAGTTAGAGTGACATCGCCACGGGAGAGAAGACTAACAAATGTTTTAGGAAAAATTACTGAAACATGTGAAAGTTGTGATCTTTCAAAAAATGTTATTGAGACAGCTTCAAAGATCTATCGAAGCCTAGATGGAAAAAATATAGAAGTGAAAGGCAAGTCTGTAATTAGTATTACAGTTGCCGTAGTCTATTTGGCATGCAAACAATGTGGTGTTGTTCGCTCATTAGAAGAAATTTGCAAAGAAGTGTGCATAGAAAAAGACGTTAAAGCAAAATCAAAACTTGCTGCAAAATACTATAGAAACTTAGTATTGGAAATGGGACACGAAATTACACCAACTGTCACCATGGATAAATATATCTCCAAAATTGCAAATTTAACAAGAACCGACGTTCGTGTTGAACGACTTGCTTTGGAGATTGCGGAAAAATCAGAAGTGCAAAGTATCACGGATGGAAAATCACCAAATGGCATCGCATCTGCCTACATGTATATTGGTTCCATCTTGTTAGGACAAACTGTTCTACAGAGAGACGTCTCAACAATTTCTGGTATTACAGAAGTGACTATAAGAAACAGAGTAAAAGAGATTCTAACTACGAATAAGATTACTCTTACTCTAAGACCAATACTGGCCAACAAATAACATCCCCCCCTTTTTTCTTATTTTATGGATTAGGAATAGCTAAAATTAGTCTGGATTATATAACAAACTTCAGATGTCACAACATGGCAGTCTTAGAAATAAAAGACCTTCATGTGACACGTGACGGGAAAGAAATTCTAAAAGGTGTAAATCTCAAAACAGGACCTGGTGAAGTTCATGCCATCATGGGGCCAAACGGTTCTGGAAAAAGTACTTTAGCATATACACTTCTTGCACACCCCAAGTATGAAGTCACTAGTGGCGACATTCTACTTGATAATGAAAGTATTTTGGAATTAACCGCTGATGAGCGAGCAAAGAAAGGCTTATTCCTAGGATTTCAATACCCAACTGAAGTATCTGGTGTAGGTTTCTCACATTTTCTTAGAACATCTTACAATGCATTAAGTAAAGCATTACAAGGTGAGGATAGAGAAGTTTTCATTACGGTAAGAGAATTTCAAAATTATCTAAAACAAAATATTAATGCTGTTGGATTAAAAGATGAGTTTTTATCTAGATATCTTAACGAAGGATTCTCCGGTGGAGAAAAGAAGCGTTCTGAAGTTTTACAAATGGCTGTACTGAAACCAAAAATTTCAATTCTGGACGAACCTGATTCTGGTTTAGATATTGATGCTGTACAAGTAGTTGCTAAAGCTATCAGTGAAGTCTCTCATAAAGACTCCACAACTATTATAATTACACATTATGCACGAATTCTTAATTTCTTAGATAAACTTGATCATGTTCATGTATTTGCAAATGGTAAAGTGCTAAAAAGCGGTGATGCGTCACTTGCACAGGAACTTGAAAAACGTGGTTATGATTGGGTCCTAGAAGAACAAGTAAGCCATAATGAATAATCATTAATTATTTTAAATAACACACAAAAAAACAAAGAATATGTCTGAAGAAGAAAAGCGATATTTTTTTAATTTTTCATTTTTCAAAATTGACCCAAAATGGAGATGGATGGCTGATTTGGCAAAAGAAGAATCTGCAAGAGAATTGGAGAACATAATAGGGAATTCTCCAGTTAGTATAAGATCATATTCTACATTAGGACTTAGAGATGATGCAGATTTTTTACTCTGGTTTAAATCTGAATCAATTGAAGATATTCAGGAGACCATTTCAAAAATTTACTTAACCGTAGTTGGAAAATACATTGTGCCATCACGAGTATATCTATCATCTACACGCCCCTCAATTTATGCCCAAAAAAATAAAATGCACTCATTTGTGGGAGGTATGGAATCTAGAAAATATGTAGTTGTATATCCTTTCACTAAAACACGTGAATGGTATCTTTTGCCATTACAACAAAGAAAGGCGATGATGGATGAGCATATCAAAACCGCTGAAAAATTTCCCCAAATTGAATTGAATACAACATACTCATTTGGAATTCATGATGAGGATTTTATGTTAGCTTTCGAATCAGATGATTTACATGCATTCCAGGATCTAATTATGGAACTAAGAGGTACAAAGGTATCTGCACATGTAAAGGAAGACATACCAATGATTGTGTGTGTAAAAAAGGATATTATTCCTCTAATTACTAGCCTTGGATAATGAATGGTCTAAAAGAGTGGGCTACTGCAATCAAAGCTTTAGAATATGGAAAACAAACAGTGATTTTGCGAAAAGGAGGAGTGTTAGAAACTGCATCAGGATTTAAAATAGAATCAAAAAAATTTTTGCTTTTTCCAACATGGGAACATCAGGAAATAAAACATGTTAAACCAGAATACCACAATCTTCTAAATCAAACATTGAATAATAAACCAAAAGAGGGTTATAATACAATTACATCCATTGCAGAAGTTTTAGATCACAAAGACATTTCTTCAAATAAAATTATAGATGATTTATCACCATTCCATATTTGGAGTGATGAATACATTAAAGAAAGAATAAATTGGATGCCAGAAAAACCACTAAAAGCAATGTTTCTGAAAGTATTTACATTTCCACAAATTGAAATACCATTACAATCAGATTTCAAAGGCTGCAAATCTTGGATAGAATTAAATTCAAACCAAAATTCTAGTCAATCAGTGTACACTGATCAGCAAATTGAGGCTGAATTAAAGAAATTCAGGGAGATTGTAAATTGAAATACAAGAAACTAGGAAAAAGCGGAATAGAAGTTTCAGAAATTGGTTTTGGTGCTTGGACTATTGCATTAAACTGGTGGGGCAAAGAAATTGAAGAAGATGAAGCAAAAAGAATGCTCAAGAAAGCTTATGATTGTGGAATTAATTTCTTTGAAACTAGTGATATGTATGGTAGAGGTAAGAGTGAAAGATTAATCGGTGAAACCTTCAAAGATATGAGGAATGAAGTAGTTATTTCTACAAAATATGGTTATGACTTTGAAAGTGAGGATCAAATTGGCCATAAGGAACTTCCACAAAAATTTGATGAGGTATTCACACGTCATGCATTAGAAAAAAGTTTGAAGAGATTACAAACTGATTTTGTTGATGTATACGGATTACATAATCCAAAAATGAGTCACATTCATGATGACAGAATTTTTCAGGTATTAGATAATTTGATTTCTGAGGAAAAAATCAGAACTTATCAAATTGCATTAGGTCCTGCGATAGGATGGACACAAGAAGGTTTGGATGCTATGACCAGAAAAAATGTCACTGCTGTTCAGACTGTATACAATATTCTTGAACAAACACCTGGTAATGAATTACTTAATGCTGGGATAAAGAATGATGTTGGTATATTAGTAAGAGTCCCTGATGCCTCTGGAATTTTAACCGGAAAAGTTAATGCCGATACAAAAATAGCTGAAAAAGATCATCGTTCTGTTAGAAAGGGAGAGTGGATAAGAGAATCATTAAAAAAAGTAGAGCAGTTACAGCTAATCGCAGAAAGTAATGGATTAAGCATACTAGAATTGGCAATTAAATTTATCTTATCAAAAAAAGGAATTTCATCGGTTTTCCCAACGGTGATCAGCGAAGAAGAAATTGAGACTTTCTCATCCATGTCTGATGGAAAATATCTTAATGATTCTGACATGAAAGAAATTGATGAGTTATACTCTACTTGGTGGGCTAAAAATCCATATGAACTTAAAGCAACACCACAAACAGCTTAATTTTATTATTAAAAAAATAAGTATCATTTCTGATTAAGGTTTAATTGTAGATAATCTCTATTGTGTGTAATGAGGACTTTTCTAGCAGTTTTTTGTTTGTTGTTATTTACAGTATCTATTTTTGTTTTCCATGAACAATCTGTATATGCAGAAGAAGTAATTACTGTAAAAAGTACTGCTCTTGATACATCATCCATCTTGGAATTAGAGAATAATAGAGGGAATGATTTCAATATCAATTCAGTACGAATTTGGTTAGGTGAAGACAATTCATTCAAATCTTTTAAAACTGAAAAAGGATGGACTGGAAAATTTGAAGTTGGGGGAAAGGTTATAGTTTTCTCACCTCAGACCTCTATAAAACCTGGTGAGAGTGTAAAGTTTGGTATAAAGACAAATTCTGAAAATCCCATAATTAACTGGAAAGCACTGGATTCGGCTGGTCAAGTGATACAATCTGCAGCAACAGCCACCAAACAATCCGACACAGAGAGAATTCCACAGATTACTCAAACAAAGATAGTTGCGATAAATGATAATTCATATTTTAAATTCATTCCTGAAAAACCATCAGTAGGTTCTGACTTCAGAATAATAGGTGAGAATTTTATTCCAAATCAAAATATTAAATTGTATATCGGTAATCAAATGATAAAAACAATAAACATTGATGGCGATGGAAAGTTTATTTCAACAGCAACAGTTCCAGATAATCTAAGTGTAGAAAGAACAGACTTTGTTTTGAGAGACTCTGGTGGCACTGAAAAGAATGTTAGCATGCGTTTGAGTGATACACAAAATAGACATATGTCTTCGGATCTAAAGATCTCAATTGATTTTACACCTAAAACTGTAAAAAGAGGTGATACTATACAATTGACTGGTAGTGCAACTCCTGATACAACATTAACAATCACTTCAACAAATAAAAATAATAAAATTTTGAATATTAGTACGATTTCTACAGGTTTTGATGGAAAGTGGACATTTGATAATCTATTTACAACAGATCTTGCTTTAGGAAAAATAACAATTAAAATTACAGATGGTAAATCAACAGTAATAAGAAATTTTGATGTAATTTCATCACAGTTAATCAATATTTCATCATTACAAACACGTTATGAGGTTGGTGATACTATAAAATTTGCTGGTTCTGGAATACCCAATAATGAAATTTCACTTATTGTCGAAGATCCAATAGGAATTGAAGTGTTTTCAGAATCATTCAAAGTTAGTAGTTCTGGAGATATTGTTTTTGAGGTTGATACTATTGTTGGATTTACGGAAGGTACATACATTTTACATGCATACCAAGGAAGTGAATCAGCAGTTTCTGTAGTTGGAGTTGGTGTACAACCGCAAGAAGTTTTGCTTGTGTCTAGTGGTCAGATGAATTACAGTGCTGGAAGTGATATAGATCTAATTATACGGGGTGAACCACATAAAGCTGTATCTGTAGTTGTCATTGATGAATCAGATAAACAAAAAATTAGTGATTCTATAGAATTAGATGATAATGGTAATTACATCTATTTTGTTGAGTCCAACGAACTAGGCACTGGTGCATTTACAGTTGAAGTGCGACATGGTGTTTCTAGGGGCTCTACAGTTTTCACAATTGGACTCTCTACAGGTACTGGTCTAATTGAGTTTCAAACAATCAAAGATGAGTATGTATTAGGAGATCAGATTCTCATTATAGGTAAAACGGGAAACAGTGTCATACTAACCGTGTCAATTATAGACCCAAGTGGATCTGTAATCAGAGAATTTGATACATTCTCAGATAGAATTGGTACTTTCACAGTAGATAATTTCAAAATTCCAAGTAATGGAAAAACTGGTAATTGGATCGTAAAAATAGGAAATGAGGAAAACTTTGTTGAAAAATCTTTTAATGTGGTAGAATTAACAGACACGATTCAAGTAAATCTTGACAAAGATGATAGAATCTATCGAGGTGGTGATATGATAGCGATAAGTGGAAAAAATGCTAGTATAGGTTCAAGTGTCACTGTATCTATTACTGATTTAAATGGAACAAAAGTCACTACGAATTTATTCATTAGTATAACCTCTACAGGCGAATTTTATACTATATGGCAACTTCCAAAAAATATTGAGCCTGGAATTTATGACATATCTGTAAATGATAGTGTTACTGATGCTTCAATATCATTTACTGTGAATTAAAATTTTTAATCTTATATCTAACGGTTTTTATTTCTCATTTTTTGGTTAATTTTGTGGATTTAAAAAGTAAAATTAGCAAATACAAAGATTTTCCTAAGAAAGGTATACTGTTTAGAGATTTTAATCCAATCCTAAAAGATCCACATGCACTATCATTTGTTGTTGACGAGTTTTCAAAAAAAATTCATCCTAATGATGTAGATGTATTTGCAGGAATTGAGTCGAGAGGATTCATCTTAGCGTGTGCATTAGCCCAAAAATATCACAAAGGAATGGTTTTATTAAGAAAATCAGGAAAACTTCCTGGAAAAACGGTCAAGGTGTCATATACAATTGAGTATGGCAAAGCTCAAATGGAGATTCAGAAAACTGCATTAGAAAAAAATGAACGAGTTTTGATCTGTGATGATCTTCTCGCTACAGGTGGTACTGCAAAAGCAGCCGCCAAACTTGTTGAAAAATTAGATGCAACAATAATTGGATTTGCATTCATAATTGAATTGACTGAATTAAAAGGAATAGAAAAAATTAAAGGGTATAGAACTGAATCGTTGGTGAAATACTAATGGATGAAACGGCTGAGATAGGAATTTTTGGTGGTACAGGAATTTATAATTCAGGATTACTAAAAGATAGTAAAGAAATAACAATAGAGACACCATATGGTAAAACCTCAGATTCCATAACTGTTGGAAAATTTAATGGACGACAAGTTGCATTTATGCCACGACATGGAAAAAAACATACAATCCCACCACACATGATAAATTTTAGAGCTAATATTTGGGCATTCAAAGAATTAGGTGTTAAGAGAATTATTGCTCCATCTGCAGTTGGTAGTCTTAAGGAAGAGTTTGAACCTGGTCATTTTGCGTTACCATCACAATTCATAGATTTTACAAAATCTAGGAAAGGAACATTTTCTGAAGAGGGTAGAGTAATTCACATATCAGTTGCAGATCCATTTTGTCCTGAATTACAAAAAATAATATTAGATGTGACAAAAAAACAAGAAATTCAAATCCACAAAGACTGTACATATGTATGCATTGAAGGACCAAGATTTTCAACTAAAGCAGAATCAAGATTCTTTCGAACTACTGGAGCGGATATTATAGGAATGACGCTAGTTCCAGAATGTCAACTTGCAAGAGAAGCACAAATCTGCTATGTTTCAATATCAACAGTTACAGATTATGATGTATGGGCAGAAAAACCAGTTACAGCAAAAGAGGTAATGGAAACTTTAGCAAAGAATGTCGAGATGACAAAAAAACTACTCATGTTTGTGATTGATCAAATTCCTAAAACAAAATCATGTTCTTGTGAGAAGGCGTTGGAAGAAGCGGAATTTTAATCATCAATAAAAGATTCTTTCTTTAATCCTTCTGGTAAATTAAGATCACCTTGAATAAGATTTCTTTGAAGTTTAGCAATAATTTCATCTATATCATATCCTAAATCTTTAAGCCGATTTTCCGTTTCAGTAGAAAGTTTTGCGCCTATATTTTGACCTCCAATTCGACCAAATGCAATTGCAGTAAACGGAAAAAAGTTTTCGTCTAATTGAAATTCGCCTGAAATCTTGGCAGCCATCTGCGTGCCATCTATATCTTTGACGTTAACTATAATTTCCAATTGCCTTCAAATTTCAACTGCTTTATGAAGATATTCCAATACAAGAAAGCTTGAATGAAAGTCATCGATTATTTTATAATCTTCAATTTTTAAATCAATAACCTGTTCATCGGCAGTTTCAAATTTTAAAATTCCACTTTCTTTTAATTTTACAAGCTTCCATTTGTCTTTTCCTTTCTGTAATTTACTAACAATAACTGCCCATTTTTCATTATCCTCAATTCTTGGCATTCCAACTATATCAGTAATTGAATCAATTCCTAGTTGTTTTTCTTCACAGAACGATTTTTTACAAGATGCACATCTCCAGACGTCAACCGAACCAATTGTACGTTCTTCTATATTGATATTCACTGGTGCATTATATGTAATCTGAGGATTATCACAACATTTGTAAATTTCAGGTGTTGATATTGTATCATCTGATGATACATTAGGAGAATCTTCACTCATAAATTTCACTTTGACTTGTTATATTTAGTCCTTGCATCATCGTATGGCTTTTCTAAAGATACACCAATATTGTCTACAGTTAGATTTTTTTTAAACTCAATTTTTTCTCTCTCGCACATTTTTCTATACATATTAACTGCCGTAAATCTTGGATGCATTGCCTCAAATTCATCATTAGGCATATCAATAAATGCACCCAAACTCATTAAATTTTTTGAATTATCTAATGCATCATTAAATGGAATTTTTAATTTTTGGGCTATCTGTTTCCCAGTCATTTTACCCTTAGTTACAACTAGAAGAAAGATCTTTGCTTGAATGTCAGTTAATTTGATTTCAGAAACAAGATTTTTTTCTATTTGAGAATAATTTATGTTCATTTTTCTATAAAAATTCAGAATCTCTTGATTGGTCTTTGATAAAAAAAATTTTTACTATCTTAAAGGAAACACCCATTGCGATAAAATTCACAACTAGTCCAGTTATTGCACCATAAAGTAAATCATTAGATAAGCTCCATACTGTTAAGAATGCTACCACTGTTGGTATTGCAATAATTACCCCCACTAAACTACTTTTCATAATTATTTCACCAGTTGAGAGTTTTTTGGATTTTTGATGTTCAACCAATGTCATTAAAATAGTATCTGGCTATAAAAATCAAAGATGCTTTATATTTGGTAAATCCAAAAAGATGACATTGAGTAAATACAAAAATGCCACTAGACCCACTGATAAATTGCTTAATTATATAGTACCAGTAATTTTATTGATATTTTTTGGTTTAGTTTATGCAGTTTCACTTCGTTCTGATAATGGATTTGTGGGTTTCATTCTAGTTGGTGCAGCACTTTTCACAATTGTCTACTGGACAGTAGTCATTAAAAAAATGGTGCTTACCGGAAAACCAAAATTCACTGCGAGAGAACAAGAATCAAAGAACTGGGTTTATGATCTCATTAAAGGTGAACAAGAAACTGTCTTTGTTGCTGAAGTTCCAGGTCCTGAAGATAAAATAATGGTTAGATTAATTGATGGAATTCTTTATGTTAGAGGCTCTCAAGGTTTTTCAAAAGAAGTACCAATAGAAGGTTCAACTAGTATGCAAATCGGTGATTTCAAATACAGAAATGGTGTTCTAACTCTTAGAATAACAACATCATAAACTCTTTGCCATTTCTAATTTCTCTGGAAGATATTTGTCTGTAATATTTGTTAGACCATATTTTGAAAAGGCTTCAAGTTCAGCTTTTCTTTTAATTTTCAAAAACACTTCTAATTCTTTTTTCCATATTCCTTCTTGATACCTAGGATCTTTTTGTAAATCAAAGCATCGTTTGATGTCAGATTCTGTCATTGGTATTGTAGGAAGTTTAAATTTTTCAATATCTGTGGCCCAAACACCCATCCATTTAGCATCTGGTACAGTTAATTCTCTTAAATGAGCTGCATTTGCAGAGCCTGATTTAATTACCATTGCAATGTGTTCGCCGTAAACATCCCCATCTGTTAAAATTACAACAGGTAATCTTAATTCATCATGCAATCGTTTTAACAAAGTTCTAGTTGAGCGAGGAGCCTGACCACCTGTATTGATAATTATAGATTTAAATTTTTTATCAACCTGTTCTTCTACAAACCTAGTAAATAGACCGCCTTTCTCTATTGCAATTACAAGTTCAGCACTAGTATCAGCCAATTTAGCAGATGTCATACTTGGACCAATTGCATATCCATCAGGGTGACTGGAAAGATTCTGTCTTTTCCCTTCATAACCTGGTATTGTATATTCAATTGTTAGATCACCAAAAATACTACTTCGTTCTTCAGGAAAAACATAGAAATCTTCTCTAGGTTTTGTCAAGACTGCTTCCAAGTCAACTATTATGTTATCTGATTCTGATTGATCCTCGAAATCAATTGCAAACGCTTGCGATGAATAATAGACATCTCTTAGTGTTGATGACTTTTTTTCATGAGTCAGTTTATTTGCAAAGAATGCAAGCCAAATTAATTGAGTAAATGAGCGTAGTTGTGATGTATTTTTAGCACTTCGTAATGCAGTGTTAGTACCAAGAACGTACTGTCTGAGTTTTTTGTCATAAATAATATTACTAATTGATCTATTTGGAATTGAGATTTTTGGAAACTGGCCGTTGTCAAGATCCTCATAAACCTGTGCGCCATATTTTTTTAGAATTTCAACTAAATCCTTGGTTTTATCTCTTGATGATGCTTTAGTTTGTTTTTTCTTCAATTTGATTCTCCTTTTCTAATATTTGTTTATAATTTGGCTCCTTCTTCTTCTCTGCTAATTCAGTACAAAATTCTGCAATAAGTGGTAGATATTTAGAATAAAGATTTGCACGTTTTTTTGCCATTTCAGCTTGACCTTTTTTTGACATATATCCAGAAAGTTTTCTTGACAGGAATTGTAATGCAAGGCGTAATTCCTTTTCTATTTCTGGTCTATCAGCGACATTTTCTTTTCCTACAGTTTTGTATGGAACTCTTGTGGAGCAAATATGTGACACAATAATCAGTGGTGCTGAATCATTTTTCACTTTATATCTATTCCAATCAGTATCATTTACAACTTTTAACACTACATCACTACCTTCATCATATAACAAGGGAATACGATTTGCAAATCGATATACCTTTGTTCCACGCGATTCAATATTACCACCATATGCAATACCCATCTCTATGACAAATGGAAATCCAGAATATGCCGATGCAGTTCGTTGTACTACTGCCATAAAGTCTGGTTCAAATCTTCGTTCAATTCCTTTTGCTAATGGGGATTCACCCAAAGGTGCCAAACACGTAGGATCCGGAGACCTAAACCCTTCGTAAGTCTGTAATGCATCACTAAGTTTTACTAAATCCTGATCTGACATATTGCCGACTCTTGTTTCAGGCTTGAATTTGGCAAATTTACAAAATTGTACAGCGGATGTTGGTCCAACTCTTTGAAATCTTTTTGTTAAGAACTGTGTTAGAGATTCTCCTTGGACTGTGTTTGCTAATTGCTTATAGTAAACACTTTCAGTATCCATATCAGCTGCAAGTGTTTCTGAAGTACCATAATCCCAATAGATAAGTTTGTTATTTCGAAGATCAACATCTTCTATTCTAATTCTTTGTAGTTTTTCAAAATCTGCTTCAAGAAATGACATTAAAGCTATTACAACACGTACAGGTCTTGTTAATGACTTCCATTTTTTTATTGTTTTTTTCATGATTTCGTTATAGCTAAATTTCTTTTTTGACATTCCAAGTTCTTTCCTAATTTTTTCAATCATTTTATCATCCACGTTTGGTATCTGATAATGTGTGTCAACTAGCATTCTGCGTATTGTTTCAACATCAATTCCGTATGGATGTGGTGCAATGATTGTTGGCGCTGGTGGCATTGTGCGAATAATTGCTTTATGATTAAATTTTTCACCTTTTGGATCATCAAAAGTAATAGTTGCGTATGGTGTGATTAATGATGTTTGGTAAACATAATCACGAATTTTTATACCTGCTTTTGCATAGTCACCTTCTAAACAAATGCTAACGCTTAGTCCTTTTTCAGAACTTGGTTTCTCTTCATTTTTTAAAATTACAGGTTTGTTCTTTTGTATATCTAAAAGCATCTCATAGTCATGCCGTAGTTTTCCATCAGCATTGCTCTTTACTTTAACAGGTTTGTTTGTAGTTATTTGACCATATAGAATTGCCATTGTTGCACCGAGACCAAACATTCCACGTGCTTGCTTTAGTCCAAATTTTGAACCATACAAAACTGTTCCAAATGCAAGTGGAACGTGTTTTGATGGTATTCCAGGCCCATTATCTTTAACAGTCAATATGTATTGCTTAGGATCTGGTTTGTCAGGATCCACTGCTTTGATAATCATATGAATATTAGGATAGATTCCACTGTGATCACATGCGTCTAGAGAGTTTTCTACAAATTCACGTACAGCCGTATATAATGAACGTGTAGGATTGCTAAAGCCAGCAAGGTCACGATTACGATAAAAGAATTCACTAGGTGAAATTTGATTAAATTCTTCCTTAGAAGACATTTTGATCTTCCCATAATTGTGATTTCTCTGCTTTTTCTCTTCTTCGTGCAGACTCTAATTTGGTATAAACTGGACCATGCATACTCCCACTTGACAGTGATGAGATGGCATCCACTGCCAATCTTAGTTGATTTGGTTCGCCAATTATAGCAACGGTTCTACCATAAACAGTGATCAATGCATTTGTTAAATTCTCAATGTTTAATCTTGCTTTTCCACCTTCTCCAATAATTCTTCCCTTAACTCTTTCAATCTGGTCTGGAGATTTTCCTGCAAATTCTCTCAGGTCTATTATATGTAGAGAATTATCACCTCTGAGTAATCTCATTGCATTTTCAGGTGAAAAACCTCTTCCAACTGCAGAAACAATTTCAACAGCCTTAAATGGTTCGATATTGTCAGTTAGTGTTTTTGTTGTGATCAGTACTTCACCACCTTCACTGTCAATATCCAAGTTTACTGAACATTTTTTTTCAATTAGTTTTTTAGTATTTCCAGATTTTCCAATTAATGCCCCAATTCTATCTGTTGGTATACGAATTAATTTTTCATAGCTCATTTTGTTACCCTTGCGATTACATCAACAGGATTCTCAACTGTCAATCCTCGCTTTACAAAGAAGTTAGTTATGTTATTAATGTCTCTTTTTAAAAATTCCATCATTTTAGGATGATTTAGATCAACTGCAGAGCCAAGATCAAACAATTTTAGACCATTACTTGTTTTAAAAATGTTAAATTCAGAAAAATCAGCATGTACTAGTTTTGCTTTTTTGAACAAATCAGTTATGATTTGTATACATTGATGATAATCATTTTCATCGACTTCAGACTCAAGAAGTGTTTTTTCAGGTTTTCCATCATTTCCAACAAATTTCATGACAAGGATGTTTTTTGAAACATGAATTGGTGTTACCACAGGAATCCCACAATTCTCACACTGTAAAATATTTTGAAATTCTTTCTTTGCCCATAGATATACAATATTTTTTGTACCTTTTTTTACACGTGTAAATCGTGGATCACCAATCAAATACTCAGATCGTTTTTTGAAATTTGATGTTGTTACGAGATAAACCTTTAGAGCGAAATTTGATTGATTTGGACCAACTGCCCAAAATACAACTGATTCTTTTCCTGATTTTATGACTCCATTTACATAAGAAATAATATTTGATTTGATGAGTGCATATAATTCAAAGATTGTAGGTTTGTCTAAAACCTCATTGATCACTTTATTTTTCTTGAATCCATCGTCTAATGATTTAGATTTTTGTTTTTTGGATAACTCTAAATCTATTTGTGCTTCCAGTTTTTCTTCTATTCTATCAGACAATAAAATCAGTTAGTTTTCCATGTAAAATTCATTTCTAAATGTTAGAAATCTTTCGCTATGTGATTGTTATCTTTTAACCAATCAACTTGCGGTAAAGTAAAACGCCAAATAATATCACCACGTTCATTGAATTTAAAGTCCCATGGTGCAATTATAACAATATCATTATCTCTAATCCAAATCCGTCGTTTTAATTTACCACGTATTCTACCACGTCGAGTTATTTCATCTGTACATTTCACAAGAACTTGATCACTTCCAAGAAGTTTTATCACTCGACCAAACAGTTCACCTTCTTCTGGTAATCTAATTTCTTTTAGTGCACTTTCATTTAGTACTTTACGTTTTCCCATAAACAAAAATTGTGTTTTTGATATATAATTGTGATGATTACATTTTAAAGATCAATAAAAACGGGATTCCATTAATTCGTCGTACTCCTGCTTCAGAACCAACTCCTAATCTTAGAGATAGTGATATTGTCTTTTCTCCAACCATGTTTGCTGAAGTACACTGTTGTAATAGACGCTCAGCTTCAACCTCATCAATTACATTTTCATTATAATATTTTGAATTTATTTTAATTTCGGTTTTTCCATCTTTAATTATTTTGTCAAGTAAATCAGGATCACAAATGTTTAGTATGTTGTTTCCGCTACTTACAATCAATTTAGATGCAAATAACATTATACATATTTGCCTTTTATTGTAGATTTTGCTCCACATGCTTCACAAATCAGGAATGAAATTCTATGTTCTTTCTCAACCTTTGTATCTGGACTTGTGCATGTTGGGCATTCAATGTAATCTTTTAGATATATCTCAAATAATCTTTTAAAATCCTCAGGATCACGTCTGCCTACAAATATCACTTTATCACCTACACGTTCTGCAGGAACCGCAAATTCTTTTGAAAGATATTGCATGATTATAGTTGCATCTCGTCTTAATGCTTTAGGGAACTCAATAAAATTTCTAAGAATAGTTTTTTTGCCTTCCCATGTGACATCAACCATAGGTAATTCAAATCTATTTGTGGAATCTGATACTTTTGAAATATTCTTTTCGATTCGTTTGAGAAGCTTCTCATAGGCGTCTTTTGCCATACAAGTAATTTTAGAGTGCCCCTATATGGGTTTAGATATAAAAAAAGTTCTAAGGTTTGCCTATACGGAAAACATTAGTTCCACATTCTGGACAGGTTCCTTTTACTGCTGGTCGACCATTTTTAAGTTCAGTTATTTGTGGATCTTTTATTTCTCTTTTTTCTCTACATTTTACACAATATGCTGTTGTCATTATATCAACACCAAAACGTGCTCATATTTAGAAACAGAATGTAAATAATTTTTCACTTTAGACTAGATGTAAATGATTTTTTTTATAAGGCATTAGAGCTAATTTGAAAAAAATGGAGTTTTTTTATGATTTTTCTCTGATTTGGTGATTTGTAATAGTTGAGTATTATAATAACTAAAAACATCAATTTTTAATGAAATCAAAAAAAGGTGTAATTATTACGATAGTTGTATTAGTTGTAATAACCACTGCTAGTTTTTCTGTTTGGCAAATTCCTGAAAATCCAAAAATGATGATTGTAGTAACTGATTTTGAATCTCATTTGGAAGGAATTGATGCAAGACATGAACTAATAACAAATGCTGTAGATAGTTCACTATTAAAAATGCTCAATGGTGATATAACACCAGAGGAGTTGATCTCAATTGCAGAGATATCATCATCACAAATAAACTCTCAAATCATTGAATTAGTGGAAAGTGATGCACCAGATGAATGGCAAGAAAGTTACTTGAATTATTTGGAATCCTTACGAAGTTCTAATTCATACATCCGTGAAATTATTGCATTATCAAATTTGAAAATTGAAAATTCGGAAAATAACCAAATCGACACAATTTTAATGAAAATTGAAAAATTACAATTGGATTCTGCTGAGTATGCCAAATTTTCAATTAATTCTAAACCGTGAGTAAATACCACAAATCATATTTTCAAAAGGTGGAAATCGTTAAAAGGTAATTTTGTAATAAAATAGTCTATGTCAGCAAGTAAAAAACTCCAAAATGATATAGAATCCACTAATGCCTCAAAATTACTAGTCATATGTGTTGATAGGGACGATGATATTGGTAAGAAAGCTGGAATTGTATCTCCAGTAGTGGGACGGAATGCATGTCTTGAAGCTGCACAGCGACTTGCACTTGAGGATCCTGAAGATGATGATTCAAATGCAATTTTTGGTGCTGTGAAAACATATGAGGATTTGATCAGTAAAGGATACACAGCTGAAGTTGTTACTGTTGCAGGTGATAAAAATAGAGGTGTTCAGGCTGATGAAAAAGTTGTTGCGGAGATTAAATTAGTGCTTGAAAAATTTTCTGCGAACGGTGCAGTTATTGTTTCTGATGGTGATGATGATGAAATGGTAATACCTGTTATTCAGAATATAATACCAGTTGTTTCGGTTCAAAGGGTTGTAATGCAGGTTAGTAAAACAATAGAACATTCGTATGCAGTTTTTGGTAAATTTCTAAAAATGGTTATGTATGATACAAGATATTCAAAATTCTTTTTAGGCGTTCCTGGAATTCTGCTTCTAATAGGTGGTATTGGTACTGTTGTAGGTTACACTGCAGAGATTTTTGCAGTTCTAGTCAGTATACTTGGTGGAGCCTTCCTTGTTAGAGCATTTGATATTGATAAAGCATGGAGTAATTGGGCAAAACCAACACCGACTGGATTTATTAGAATATTTACACTAGTTACAGGCTTAATACTAATACTAGCTTCAGTTCCAGCAGGAATAGCTACTATAGACAATTCACTTATGTTATCTGGAATTGGGTTTATTGAAGCATTATCAAATCAACAAGTAGTAGGGCAATTTCTTTCTGGCATGCTACCATTCTTGTGGATGGGACTTGGAACTATTGCTGCTGGAATCTTAGCAAGTAATTGGCTCAACAGAAAACTAAAACATATCAGTGATGTATTAAGAATTATAGTTTTGGCTGCACTCTATCCAACAGTTGCACAATTTGCTGCAATTCTAATAACCAATGAAAGTTCATTTTCTTTGATTCCACCATTACTTATTGGTGCTGCAATAACACTGATATCAGCCACAATCCTATTCCGGAGATATAGGAAAAGGGGTGGTGATCAGATATTAACGGAATAAAGGATGGAATACTGGCCTTATCAGGTCTCTATAACATATATTCAAAAAAACTTGAAAACGATGTACTAAATGGTGATGTCCCAAAACATGTTGCAATTATTCTTGATGGTAATAGACGGTGGGCAAAACGTAACCTCAAAATTGCAAAGAGGGGTCACTTCAGAGGTGCTGACGCAGTAGAAAATCTTCTAGATTGGTGTGAAGAGTTTGATATCAAGATAATTACATTATACGTACTTTCTGCTGAAAATCTAGATAGAAAAAATGAAGAATTGGATTATCTATTCGATCTGATTCAAACTAGACTAGAAAAATTATACAATGACCCAAGAATTCATAAAAACCAAATGCGAGTTAAAGCGATAGGTAGAATTGAACTTCTTCCAGATTCAATTAAAGATGTTTTAAGTAGATTAGATAGTGTGACGAAAGAATATAATAATCATTTTCTAAATATTGCAATTGCATATGGAGGTCAGAATGAACTTGTTGATGCGGTTAAGAAGATCGGTGATCAAATAAAAGATGGCACATTAGATTCTAAAGATATCAATAAAGAAATAATTGAATCCAATCTTTACACATCACACTTACCACAATCATCACCAGATATGATTCTGAGAACATCAGGTGAGAAAAGAATGAGTGGATTTTTGTTATGGCAAAGTGCATACAGTGAATTAGTATTTTTAGATATTTTTTGGCCAGAATTTAGAAAGATTGATTTGATGAGAGCTATTAGAACATTTCAAAAAAGAAAAAGACGAGATGGGAAATAACATGATATAAATTTATTCATGTGTAAAGAAAATTATGAAAGAAGCAATTTCCTCAGGTGTTATTTTATTTTGTGAAAATAATAATATTAGAAGATATTTACTGTTAAACTATCCAACAGGTCATTGGGATTTTGTAAAAGGAGGAATAGAATTAGGTGAGGACCCACTTCAAACAGCTATTAGAGAAACAAAAGAAGAAACTGGGATTACTGATATAGAATTTATTGATGGATACAAAGAAGAAATTGAATATTTTTTTCGAGCTAATAATAATATACACAAGAAAGTATTTTTTTTTCTTGCAAGAACACATTCAACTAACGTTATACTATCACACGAACATCTTGATTATACTTGGTTAGATTATGAATCCGCACTGAAAAAGTTAACCTATGACAATGCAATTAATCTTTTAAAGAAATCGGAATCATTTTTACAAAATTGAGTCTGCTGCTAATTTTTTTGCTACTTGAACAGGATTTTTTGCATTCAGGATAGTCCTACCTACAATTAAAAAATCAGATCCCATCTGTTTTACTTCAGAAGCATTTCCTCCCTGTGTACCAACTCCTGGTGAATAAATTTGCATTTTTGTTCCTATTTTCTTTTTACAAAACTTTACGATGTCTGGGTATGTTGCACCTACGATAATTCCATCAGATTTGTTCTTTAGTGCCCAATCAAGAAATATTTGGTATAATGGGGTTGTTTTTGAATTGTTTTTAATCACATTTAGTTCATAGACAATCCTAGCTTCAGGCGCACTCATATGACATAATGAAATAATACCCTTATCTTGTTTATGTGAATCTTGAATGAGATTATTTAGACTTTGATTTCCCATTATTGGATTAGCAATTAACGCATCAAATCCAAGTTCCCATAAATTCTCTGCAGTAATCGAATTGGTGTTTCCAATATCATTCAATTTTATATCAGCAATAGTTTGTAAACCATAATTATGAGCAGTCTTGTTAATTTTCTGAATCTCTTTTTTTCCTAATTTCAATAAAAGATGAAAATTAATTTTTACGCCACAGATATACTCGTGTAGTGATTTAATATTTTGAATTGTTTTTGCTTCTAATTTTGGTATTCTGTTATTATAATCATTAGCAAGAATGATAGTACTACTACTTGACGATTTCTTAATTCTACTACTGAATTTGGTCATAATCGACCAAAGGATGTGCGTCTTTTAACTTTATTATTTTGATATAAGAATAACCGTGTTCCCCTGTATGCTCAATAAACTCTGGTTCTGAATCCTTTGTGGTAGTATATTTCAGAAATGGTTTTTTTGGTTCATTCTTTAAACTGACATGACAAAAATATGATGGTCCATCTTCATTGAAATTCATAAAAACACCAACAAACCAATTATCTTTGTATGGAAAGGCAAATAGTGGAAAAGGAGCCTCTTCAAAACCATAACTTATCTTTGCAAGGCTAGAAAGATCTTCTAGTTCAATAGGTTGATATTTTTCTGGTGATAAATTATCTGGTTTTAATGAAGTTGGAAGTGATTTTATCTTAATAATAGGAGAGTATAATTTTGAATTATCAATAGTAGTATTAACTAATTCTAATTGTTCTTTTCCAGCGTTAAATCCATAACATAGATAGTGACCAATTTTTTCTACTGGAGTATAGTAAATTACGGGTTTTTCTTTTAATAGATCCATTTGTACGGAAAGAACCTGTTTTCCATTATGCTCATGTAAAAATGATACACGTGGCATTCGTTCAAGAGCACATACTAATCTTGTAAATTCTAAAGGTGATTCAAGTTGAACATAATTTGGAAGTTTATCCATATGAAAGACTAGAAAAAATCCACATTAAAGCTTAACCCAAAAAACTATGTGCGTAGATCTATAACATCATTTACACGTGGTCCTGTTCCAATGAGTGTGACTGACACGCCTAATTTGTCTTCGATATTCTTGATAAATGATTTTGCGTTATCTTTCAAATCATTGTAGGAAGTCACGCCTGCACATTCTGGAAATCGAACGTCGAGTTTTGTAATGGAAATCTGTGTTGCACTACTTAGCATGACTGCACGCCTGGCTAAATCAAAATTAAATTCAGCTGCACGTCTAAGTCGTCCAGTTACAGTTCCAAATTCTTCCCATCCTTTTTTGGATGTTTCATCTGCATCTAATTCTCCAGGCATAGGACCTGTTCCTACACGAGTAAGATATGATTTGAAAACAACTATAACTTCATTAACTTTTTTGGGGCCTACACCAACATCAGCACAAATTCCTGATGCTGTGACATCCTTTGTGGTGACAAATGGATATGTACCATGCCATAAAGACAAGTGAGTTCCCTGTGTACCCTCAATTAACACATTTTCACCTCTATCTAATGCAGAGTTAATCTCAAGTGGAACATCAATCAGATATTGTTTAAGAGCATCAATTTCTTTTGCTAATTTGAGGGTACGCATTGCACGTTCTGCATTAGCCGGACCTGTACCAGAACCAGTACTACCAATCTTCTCTTTTAATCGTCCTTTCGAATCTGCATCTCTATGTGATTGTTCGATAATACCACAATTGTTATCTAAATATGCTCGACCTTCAACATCAAAATCATTTATTTCATTTAGTAATACATCTGGATTTACTACTACGCCTGGTCCCACCATCACCTTAGCATCTTTATTTAAAAAGCCGCTTGGAAGCATTCTAACTTTGTATGTTTTTTCACCATCTTTGATCGTATGACCTGCATTTGGACCTGCACCACCTCTGACAACTATAGTGGGTTTATCATGTAAAGCAAGATAAGAAATGATTTTTCCCTTTCCTTCATCGCCAAAAAAACCTCCAATTACTACAGTTGATGGCATAATTCAAATCTCAACATTCGCATATTTAATCTATCTACCAGTTACCGTTAATATGGCGTTCAAATAGATCTCAATATTGTCTGAAGAGAACTTCGCTGGAAATATTATAGTAAATCTTGCTAGTCTGCCTAATTTCTTACGAACACCAATACTCAAAAAAAGAATGACGGAATTTTTTTCTATGAGTGATCCTGAGAAGGCTGAAATTATCAACAATGCTTTAGAAGCTGGACCTACAATTCCATTTCCAAATTTTTCCAAACTTTTCAAAACATGGTTAGAGGTACTTTGTATCATGACTGAAGAAAATCGGTATGACATGTTTTCAAACTACTTTAAACAAATCATGAAGAAACCTCAAAAAATCATCCTGTTTAATTTGGATGGAATTTTTGAGATATTTCTAAGTATGGAAGAAACAAACCGTAAAATTTTATCAAAGTCTATCCGAAATGCGTTTGAACTATTAGATGAAGAATCTAAGCATAAAATGGTATTGTTTACACCTGATATTGCTAGAAAAACTATTGGCTTTTAGGAAGACTGTTCTTCAGGATTTCTGTTATCCTCATTAGTATAATCAACATAATCCCCTTCAGGTGTCATTATACCAGCAAATATCTTTTCGTGCTTTCGTAATACTTTTCGATGATCTGACATGGACATATCAAGATGCATCTCATTGATTACCATAATTCGCATCTCTTTCCATTCTTCCCAACATTTGTTACAGATTGGATATTTTTCGGCCTGGGTTTCAAGTTGTTCGGAATCAGGAATATTTACTTTACATTTAGTACAAATTCTAGTCATGCAAAATACTGAATAATCTTTCAATTTATCTCTTATTGGAAAAAGCAATAAAAGCCATTAAATGAATAATATCGTGAAAATCAAATGTCCTAAATGTAAAGAAGATGCAGAATTAACCCCAGATTTTTCGTTTGTCACATGTACAAAGTGTGATTTTGATATGACATATGGAGAATATGTAAAATTTGTTGCACATAATGAAGCTAAATATTCAGATATTTTAGGTGATTATACAGGTAGTACTGAGGGTGAAACTGCTGGTACACTTGATGATTGGGAAGATTAGTCCATATTACTTATTTAATTTAGGTTTTTGATTTTATTCAAATGGAATTTTTATTAGAGAATATTTTAAATTTGATTGGTTTTATAGTTGGAGTGGTAATTGGTATTTTTGCATATATTGGTTATAAGAATACAGGAAGCCCAGTTCTTTTTAGATTAACACTTGCATTTTTTGCAATAGGTATTGGATTTGGAATTATTTGGTTAGGGTACATGATAGATTCAGTCTATTTGGAAGAAGGAAAGATAAATCGTGGTATTCAAGCATTAGGACTAGGAATTCAAACTATTGGTTATTTCTTTATTGCATTTTCTCATACTATAAAATCATTTTTTCCAAAATCTCGTTATTTTAGATCAGTTGGCATTATTCCACTATTTTTCCTATCAACTATGACAATTGAACATATTATTAGATCATTTTCTTTCATTCTACTAGTCTATGGTGCAATTGAAACTTTCGTTTCGTTTTTAGAAGGAAAGCAAAAAGGTGCACTTGTAGTAGGAATTGGATTATCTTTTTTGGCATTTGGAGAATTTATTGCATGGTATTCATTTGTATTTCCAGAATCAATATTGTATTCAATCTCAATTATTATGAAAGTGGGAGGATTGATTGCTTTATTTATTCCAGTATCAAAACTACCAATGCGAAAAATGAAATTCGATGATGGTTTTGATGATGACCTGGAAAGTCATACATGAAAGTGAAAAATTTTCTTCAGTCAAAACTTTTTATGTTTTTAGTATATTCAAAGTATCACAATATGATCTATACTTAGATCTATAACTATTATGTAATTACAATGGGTCTGTACAGAGCACAAATTGCAATTGTAAGTGATATACTTGATGTGGCACAAGAAAATACGTTTGATAATAATGGCGCATCTATTACTCATTTAATTAGACGAGCAAATATTTCACATGGTAGGATTTCAAAAATTTTAAAAAATCTTGTTTCCCAAGGATTACTAGAACAAGTAGATGTCGACAGATCTAGTAAATACAAAATAAGTATAACTGGAAGAGAGTTTCTTCAGGCTTATAAGACATTTTCAGAATTTACATATAGTTTCGGTTTAACAATCTAATTATTTACCAAGTTGTAAGTACATTTATGAAAGAAGTTTCAACTGATTCTGCAGGCATAGCCTTAGCAGTACAATCAATCAAGGATGGAGGAGTTGTTATATTTCCAACAGATACTGTATATGGAATTGGATGTAATCCATATAATAAAAATGCTATAGATAAAATCTTTAAAATTAAAAAGCGAGATAAGGTAAAGCAGTTACCAATTTTAGGATATTCAAAACAGATTTTGAAACAAATTGTGGAGTTTGATGAAATCTCAAATAAAATAACTGACGAATTTTGGCCTGGACGCTTGACACTAGTATTACCGCTAAAAGATGATAAATTACAGAAGTTGTCTGGAAGTACAAAAACTATTGCAGTACGTGTTCCAAATAACAAATGCGTCCTAGCACTATTGAAAGAATGTAAATTAATTATTGGAACGAGCGCTAACATTTCAGGAAAAAAATCATTAATTGATCCTCGTTATCTTAAAGACGAAATTTTGGATTGTGATATTTTTCTTAATGATGGACCAATTCAAAGTCCTGCTGCATCTACAATTATAGAAATTAAAAATAAAAATATCAAAATATTAAGAAATGGTGATATTCATGAAGCTGATTTGGTAAAAACACTTTGAATTTATTAATCACATGTCCTCGAAATATGGAATTAGAGGCAAAAAATGAGATTTCACAATTACTAAATAAGTTTGGAGATTCAAGCCCAATAATTCTAAAGACCAAATTTTCAGGAATTATAAAAATTGAAACCGTATTAGATGTGTTTGAAGTAATAGAGAAACTTAGGATTAAGATAGAAAATGAGCCTTGGGAAATACGATATTGTTCAAGAATTATTCCAATTCAGAAAATCTGTCAAACAGAATTATTGTTAATTAAAAAAAATGTTATCGAGTTAATTTCATCCATCAAGCCAAATGACACGTATAAGATCTCTCTAGAAAAAAGAGATTCTGGATTAATTCGAAATCATATTATTTCTAATATCGCTAGTCTGTTAAGTAATAAAGTATCCTTAGAGGCACCTGATTGTGAAATTATTATTCAGGTTATTGGAGATGAAACAGGAATTAGTGTTATGCCAAGAAATTCCATACTTAGTATAAGTAAAATGAAGAGATTAGGTTAGTATTGAAGCCTTCTCTACAAGTAAATCCTCTAACGGGGTTTTAGAATTTATTGTGTTGATACTTTCTTTAGAAATATTAAAGTGATTTTTAATTATGCTTGAATTATTATTTGAAAACGGATTAATTAGATTTGGAAGCATTTTTTGATATAATTTATTTAAATGAATATTTTTTCCTATTACTATCATCAAAAAATTTTGATCTTTTTTAATTCCATGATTCTTTATTGCCTCATTAATTTGTGTGGTACATGCAAATCGTAGTAATATATCAATTTCTAGTTTTTTTGAAAGTAAAATGCCATGTTTTTTTGCAAAAATTGATAATGAAAGAATTTTTTTTACATAATCTCTATTCAAAATGAAATTAGAAGATATTGCCTGAATTACAAGATCTGGAAACTCAGTACGTAAATCATCTAAAAAATTCTTTTGTAAATTTTTATTTTTTCTAAATTCAAAAAGTTCAATATTCTGATTTGAAATTTTAAATTTTATTCTTTGTTGAGAGCCACCATGAATAACTGGTATTATGTTTACAACATCATTTTGTTTGAGTTTAGTCTGAAAACCACTTAATGCAGATGAATCAATACCATTAACTGCAACGAGTAAATTTTTGTCATCAAAACTTATACTATCTTTTGGTTTAATCTCAATCAAATATTCCAATAATTCCTGTATGCTTAGATTATTTTTTTCAACAGTGAGTTCTGGTTGATTAAACCATTTTTTTGCTCCACCTGTAAAATTAACTATAATCATATATGATAATATTCAATAAACGAATTAATTATTTTTTCTTTTGTATATCATCGGAATTAGTGTCATTAAGTATTTCTTCACCAATAGTTTTGTCTGGTTCTGGTTCTGGTGTTGATTCTGGT